>Ga0099364_10008157_pt1 | contig 14795 bp, 9 predicted proteins | sample TergutTh196P3_FD_73070 | JGI IMG/M metagenome (GOLD analysis project Ga0099364, IMG submission 73070) | Microcerotermes parvus P3 segment gut microbial communities from Pointe-Noire, Republic of the Congo - Th196 P3 | ecosystem: Host-associated > Arthropoda: Insects > Digestive system > Gut ... | reverse complement strand
CGCGGTGCGCGGCGGCATAGTGGCCGGGCACAACGTATGCGGAACGGCTTTGGAATCGGCGGGCGTCCAGGGTTCCAACGGCATAAGCATATACGGCTACAACATGGTGTCGACGGGCTTGAGCCTCAAGGCTGCTTTAAAGGCCGGTTACAGCGCGCTGGCCGCCGATTTCGAGGATTTGCAGAAGCCCGCGTTCATGGCGGACAATCACAACGTCAAGACACGCATCGTCTACGACAAAGACACCAGGAGGATACTTGGAGCGCAGATGGCGTCGTACGAAAATATATCGATGGGCATACACATGTTCTCTCTTGCCGTCGCGGAAAAGCTCACCATCGACAAACTCAAGCTCCTCGATATTTTCTTTCTGCCGCACTTCAACCAACCTTATAACTACATCACAATGGCGGCGCTCGGAGCGAAATAAGTTTAGATACGTCAAAATGCGCTTCCAGCTATGAATGGAACTTGAGCTGGCGAGCGGCGGAGAATTATTCTTATGACACAAGATTTTAAAATAGTTTGCAATAAAATGGTCGAAGAACAGCTAAAAACGAGAAGTATAAAGTCAGATTCCGTTTTGGACGCTATGCATAACGTTCCGCGGCACCTTTTTGTCCCGGAAAATCTGCACGGCTGCGCTTACAATGATTCACCCTTGCCGATAGGATTGGGGCAAACAATTTCACAACCTTATATTGTAGCGTTTATGACCGAGCAGCTTGAACTCCTTCCCGGAATGAAAATTCTTGAAATAGGAACGGGGTCGGGTTACCAGGCTGCCATTCTGGCTTATCTCGGATGTGAAGTCTACACGATCGAATTGCTGGAAGAACTTGCCGTAAAAGCAATAAAGACTCTTACCGCCCTTAATCACGATAATGTAAAAGTAAAGCATGGAAACGGCTATTTGGGTTGGCCCGAAGAAGCCCCTTTCGACGCCATAATTGTTACCGCCGCGCCTGATATCATACCGAAAAAACTGACCCAACAATTAAACGACGGGGGTAAAATGATTATACCTGTGGGAAAAGTCCATTCGGTACAATCGCTAAAACTTATCACGAAAAAAGATGGAAGGATTATTGAGAAAGATCTGCTTCCGGTAAGATTTGTCCCAATGGTGGAACGGAAGATATAATGTGATAAGATTTGATTAGGAAATGCTCTTTGAGAACCCATATTTTAGGGGGTTTGTAATTTTGTTTATTCGTATCAGAACAATAATTGTTATTGTTCTCACAACCTCGATAATCATTTTGTTCAGTGTTTTTGCCGGAATTACCACGACAAGAAGGGGTATCGACAGATCCCAGGAGTCGGCCTTGACGCTTATATCCGATATCGCGGATCACTTTATCAGCAGCGCGATAGAGGTCTTAAAGTTAAAGGCCGCCGAAGTGGCGCAAAGTTTAACCGACGCGGAGGAAGCGGAATGGCAGGCCATTTTGGCAAACCGTGAAGACTATGATTTCATAGGGATGGCGGTTATGGATCCTGACGGACGGCTTATCGCTTCGGCGGGTGAATTGCCGGCGCCTCCGGAAATCAGAAATGACCGGTATATCAGTCAGGCGTTCCATGGGGAAAAAAGGTTTTCCTCCACTATTCCAACTGAGAGTCATGGAGTTGTGTTTTATCTAGCGGTCCCCATCCCCGGCACACGCAACAACATATTGGTGCTTACGCTTCCGGGGATGTATTTTTCAGAACTGGTTTCCTCTTTTGTCGTCTGGCAGTCAGGCCATATTTTTATTGACGACGCCGAAGGGCATGTAATCGCCAATCAGCGTCCGGAGTGGGTACAGACTCGGATCAATTTTATCCACATGGCGGAAACCGACGCTGAATACGAGGACCAGGCTATTGTGCTGAGGCGATTGCTCAGCGGAGAAGTGGGGATAGGCAGTTTTTCCGTTTCCGATGTTCCCAGGTTATGCGCTTTCAGACCTATCAGAGGATCGGAAGAAGGTTGGTTTTTAGGCGTTATCGCGCCGATTCCGGAAAGCCCCTTCGGAGATATCAACAGAGGGTTAATCGTTGTCGGACTGGTCGGCTTTGTCCTATGTGTGATCGCCGCGATTATCGCTTCCGGCTTTGTTAAAAAACCCTTCGATGAAATAACGGCGTTAAAAGAATCCGCACAGGCGGCGTCCCGCGCCAAGAGTAACTTTCTGGCCAATATGAGCCATGAAATGCGCACTCCGCTTACCGCAGTTCTCGGACTGACGGAATTGACCCTTGAAACCGCGCAACTGGAAGATGATACATATTCGAATCTTGTAAAGGTCTACAGAGCGGGCGAGACTCTTCTTTATTTAATCAACGACATTCTGGACATATCGAAAATTGAAGCGGACAGACTGGAGCTGCATTCCCTCGAATATGATCTCCCCAGCCTGCTTAACGACACGATTACCCAAAGCATTCTGTACGTAGGGGAAAAACCCGTTGAGTTTGTTCTCGACATCACGGAGGATTTACCCAACTACCTGTATGGCGATGAGCTGCGGATAAAACAGATTTTAAATAACTTTCTCTCAAATGCTTTTAAATTTACCCAGGAGGGAATTGTTGAACTGGGCGTACGATGTGACCGTGACGCCGACTGCGTTTGGCTGACAGCCTGGGTCCGCGATACGGGAGCAGGCATCCGCCCGGAGGATATCGGCAAACTATTTACCCTCTACAACAGAATGGAAGAAGAAACCAACCGCAGAGAAACAAGCCGCAGAACTGAAGGAACCGGCCTCGGCCTTTCGATTTCAAAAAAGGTTGCCGAGATGATGGACGGTTCGATCAAAGTGGAGAGCGAATACGGAAAGGGCAGTGTTTTCACGGTAAAACTCCGGCAAAAGTATGTCAATGACGCCACAATTGGTCCTGAAGTAGTGGAAAGCCTGAAAAATTTTCATTACTCAATAGACAAGTTTGAAAACGCCAAGATGACGCGTATCAACCTTTCTTATGCCAGGGTACTTGTTGTTGACGACAATCCCACAAATCTGGATGTTGCTAAAGGGCTGATGAACCTCTACGGAATGAAAGTAGACTGCGTGACCGGCGGACAACAGGCAATAGACGCTGTTCGTGATGAAAAAGTCAGATATGACGCGATTTTTATGGACCACATGATGCCGGGAATGGATGGAATCGAATCAACCCGGATTATCAGGGAGGAAATAAATACGGAGTATGCTGAAACAATACCGATAATTGCTCTCACGGCCAATGCCATCGTGGGAAATGAAGAAATGTTTTTAAACAAAGGCTTTCAGGCGTTTATTTCAAAACCCATTGGCTTTACCCACCTTGACGCTGTTTTGCGTAAATGGGTACGGGATAAGGATGTGGAAGCCCAGATACCCGATAAGATAATTCACACCAATGGGAGACACGGGAAAGGTATGCGCATATTCAAAGAGACGATCCCCGGATTGGATACGAACAAAGGGATCGCTCGCTTCGGTTTCAGCGAAAATACTTATCTCGATGTACTGCGTTCATATGCAAAAAATACGATTCCTCTCCTCGACTCGATTAAAGAAGTGAGCTTCGATGATTTGAATGAATACGCCGTAATTGTCCACGGCCTCAAAGGTTCAAGCAGGGGCATATTCGCGGAAACAGCCGGCAACAAGGCGGAGGCCTTGGAAAACGCGGCCAAGGCCGGGGACCGTGACTTTGTAAGAGCGAATCATCAGGATTTATTTGAAACCATTTCCGGGCTTGTTGCCGATATTGAGGACGCGCTCGTGAAAAACGGGAAAGAAAGCAAACCGGTCAAGGATATGCCCGACAGGGAACTCTTAACAAAGTTACTGCGCGCCTGCGAAAGTTATGACATTGACGAAATAGACGCGGCGATGTCAGAGATAGAAAGCTGCGATTATGAATCAGACGGCGGACTCACCGCCAGGCTGCGGGAAAATGTTGATCAAGGGAAATATAAAAATATTATTAAAATTCTTGCGCCATGAACTCGATTAATATCGGCAGGGACGGCTGATAGCGGTCTATGCCTCATATCGGAGGGATACTCCAATGACTCCAAGAGAACGATTTTTCGCGCTGCTGCACAATGAACAGGCCGACAGGCCGGCCGTCATCAATCCTGTTTCGGTTGCCACGGAGGAAAGCGTTACGAAGCTGGGGCTGGATTTCTCAAAAGTTCATCGTGACGCGGACAGCGCCGCCGCGCTCGCCTGTTACTCTCATGAGGTTTTAGGTTTCGACTCCGTCATGCCGTATTTCAGCGTGGTGGCCGAGGCCGCCGCGAGCGGCGCGGAGATACGGTGGGGCGACAATCGCAGTATGCCTACCCAGCACAGCCAAGTGTTCAGCGAACCGGAACAGGTGAAGGTCCCCGCCGGTTTTCTTGACCGCCCCACTACGCGCTGCGTGATCGACGCCGTCAAGCTCATTGCTAAAAGCCACGGCGACGCGCTGATCATAGGCAAAGCAATGGGGCCCTGGACATTGTGCCTGCACCTTTACGGCATGGAGAACACTCTCATAGATACCATAGACGACAGAGAAAAGCTTTCGGACATACTGAGATCTCTGATGAGTTTCACCAAGGCATTCACAGCAGCGCAGATCGAGGCCGGGGCGCACATGGTCACCATCGCCGACCATTGCACACGCAACCTGGTGGGCCCGGCTGTTTACGATGATTTCGTCAAGCCCTTGCACAAAGAGTTGAATGCCGGGTTCCCCGGCAAATTGATACTGCATTGCTGCGGTAACACCGAGGACAGGGTGGAGCTTTTCGCCCAGGCGGGATTCCCTCTCTTTCACTTCGAATCGTCAAACAACATCTCCAACATGCTAAAGCTTGCGGGCGATATGAAACTTACTGGATGCGTCAATAACCCAGTGACGCTCCTGGCGCGCGGCAGGAATGACGTTATGAAGGAGGTAAGGGAAATCCTGGAAAGCGGCATAGATATCGTGTCACCGGAATGCGCCGTACCTATGGGCACCCCCGACTGCAACCTCAGGGCAATTGTAGATTGCTGCAAGGCATTAAATCTATCTGCCCCTGTGCGCTGAGGCTGCCTGTGAACGCCGCTGACCGAGCGATACGATAATGCGTGTTTCCTCCTTGTCGCGAAAGGGTTTATTTTTTTGTATTTTTTGAGGGAAATTTGAGTAAATATGATATGATTACGAAAGTTTCATACTGTTAAAATCATTCTAATTCTGGGGGTTGGAACATGAATCTTTTAAAAATTGCTTCTCTGACGATCCTGCTGATTATCGGAGTCTTCGCCGGCTCAGTTTTCGCCGCGCCCGACGGCGGGTATTCGAACCCCAATGCGCTGGTTTCGGCCGCGCAGCTGGGGGAAATGATCGCGGAGGATTCGGTCAAGGTCATCGATGCTCGCGCCGATACGCGATATAACCTAAGCCACATCCCCGGAGCCGTCAATATCCCCGTTTCCGACCTGGACGGCGAGAGAGTGGACGGCGTGCTGACAACGAACCCCGACCCGGAGAAATTCGCGGAGGTCATGAGCAACGCGGGAATCTCCAACGACGACTTCGTGGTGATTTACGATGAGGCCGGCGGTTCCCATTCCGCGCGCGTCGCGTGGATGCTCATGCATTTCGGCCACCCCAACGCCGCGCTGCTCAACGGCGGCTGGGACGCCTGGGAAGGCAAGACCGAAGACACATCGCCTCAAGTAACGCCCACAACATTCACTGCGAACGATGACGTGAAACTTATCGCTTCCATCGACGACGTGAAAGCAGCGATGGACAATACCGAGTTTGTGATCCTGGACACGCGCCCCCCTGCCGAATACACAGGAGAAACAATCGCGAGCGGCGCGGGCAGGGGCGGGCACATCCCCGGCACAGTCTATATCGAGTGGATCGATAATATGGACCCCGACATAATATTCTTCCTCAAAAACGCCGAGGAATTGAAGGAGATGTACGAGGCCAAAGGAGTGACTCCCGACAAGACGATAATAGCCTATTGTCATGCCTCTTATCGCTCGTCTTTTTCCGCGTTCGTTTTGAAAGAGCTTATGGGCTATCCCAACGTGCTCCAGTACGAAGGCTCATGGCTGGAGTGGAGCAATACCGACGCTCCGGTTGAGAATTGAGAGTTGAGAATTGAGAGTGGAGTAAATAATCGCTCCAAATTTCGCGCAGAAAACGGAAATTCGCAATAATATTTTTTAATTCTCAACTCTCAATTCTCCTTTGTCAATTCTCAATAATTGAACGATGACGGATAAATCTGCGGCCCGAAGCACACTAAAAAATCAAACCCCTCTAATGAGCAGGTTTATTATTTTTTCCATCACGCTGTTTTTGATTATTCTAGCTACTGGCAGCGTGGCTTTTATATTTTCCATGCGGCAAATTATAAAGACAAACAAGGGTTATGAATTGTACCAGATATTGGAAACGGAACGAGTCAAACTGGAAACCTCCATAAACAACGAGCTTGCTATTGCCCTCAAAATGGCCGATTCACAGTTAATTCAACGATATTTTATGACCCCCTACTTTGCCCTGGAAAGAATGGCCATTGAAGAATTGGCCTCCTACCGCAATACTTTTGCATCGGGAACGGTTTTCTGGATAAAGGATATGGATAAAAGAATTTTCTTCAACAACGATATCCAGTACATCATTGACCCGGAAAGTCCCGAAAATTACTGGTATAATATGACCCTTTACGAAACGGAAACTTATAACTTCAGTATAAACTATAATCCGGATCTGGACGTAACCAATCTCTGGATTAACGTGCCGGTTTTCGATGCAGGCCAGCCGCTTGGAATAGTAGGCACCGGCATAGATATCTCAACATTTCCCGATAATAACAGGGATCACGGCAGCAGAGCGGACGTTTATTTTTTCAACGCCGCCGGTGAAATAACCGGCGCTGAAGATACCGCTCTTGTGGGCGTGAACGTGAATATTGAAGACGAATTGGGCATTGACATTATAGCTGACGCCGGGAATATAAATCCGGGCGAAACCCGGGTTTTGGATACTTCGCTTGGCAGAATTGCCCTAGGTACGATACCATTGCTGGAATGGTACTCCGTGGCGGTCATGCCTGGCAGCATAGACGACTTTAAAAGCCCCTTAACCGTATTGTTTCTTGTGATGCTTTTAGTCATATTGCAGATCTTTATCATATTCAACGTGTTTATCGCCCGACTTCTCAAACCTTTGCGCAAATCCATGGACGAAGCGCAAGCCGCCAACCGGGCAAAATCAGCTTTCCTGTCGTCAATGAGCCACGAAATGAGAACGCCTATGAACGCGATTATAGGCATGGCAACGATAGGCAAAAACGCAATGGATATGGAGCGTATAAAATACACGCTGGACAAAATAGAGAATGCGTCGACACATCTTCTGGGCGTTATCAACAATGTACTGGACATGTCGAAAATCGAGGCAGGCAAGCTGGAACTGTCAAACGTCAAGTTTAATTTCGAAAAAATGCTGCGAAAGGTCATTACGGTTATCAATTTCCGTGTGGACGAAAAACGGCAGAGGCTATCATTAAAAATAGACGACAATGTGCCGCAATTCATCGAAAGCGACGACCAGCATTTAGCGCAGATTTTTGTGAATCTGCTGGCAAACGCGGTGAAATTTACGCCTGAACAAGGCGAGATAAGAATTGACATATCTTTGGTATGTGAAAAGGATGGAATTTGTGAACTGCGCGCCGAGGTAGCCGACAGCGGGATCGGCATATCACCCGAACATCAGAAAAAGCTATTTCAAATGTTTGAACAGGCGGAAAGCGACATACGCCGCGAGTATGGCGGTACGGGTCTTGGCCTCGCAATTTCGAAACGTATTATTGATCTTATGGGCGGCAAGATTTGGATAGAGTCCGAACTTGGCAAAGGGGCGCGGTTTATTTTCACCGTGCAGGTGGCGCGATGTGATAACAATCTCGACTCTTTGCCTGCCGACGGCGCTGATTACGAAGATGAAACTTCAAGCGCACGCACGGAAGTCAGGTTTGAAGGCAAAAAACTGCTTCTTGCCGAAGACATAGAGATCAATCGCGAGATTCTTATTTCATTATTGGAGGACACGGGGATAATTATTGACTGCGCCGAAAACGGCCAAGAGGCGCTTGATATGATAAAAGCATGTCCCGACAAATACGACCTGGTATTCATGGACATTCAAATGCCTCAAATGGACGGATTTGAAGCGACGCGGCAAATACGCGCTCTGTCCGTGCAGTGTGAGAAAAGACTGCCGATTGTGGCAATGACGGCAAATGTGTTTAAGAGCGATATTGATGAGTGCCTCGCGGCGGGCATGGACGACCACGTAGGCAAACCGCTGGATATAACCGAAGTACTGAAGAAATTACGAAAATACTTATAGGCATTAAACCGCTCGTATTGAAGAATTTCCTGATTGGCAGCCCACTTGTCATGAGCAATGTTTTCAACTCGTCAAGCCATTTTCGCCCTTTTTGACAAGTCGTGCATTTGGGGCAACATATAAATTTCATTGACCTACCCTTCTTATCGAACGCAAAGCCTTTTTCATTTCTCCTTTCCCCCCAAACATTCGTTTGATTTTTTCTTCTTCTATTTGCCTTGATGAGAGCCCGCTATAGCCGGATTCCATTTGAATTTTGTTGTAGTTTTCAAGACGGGCCGCATCAAGGTTGCCATTATCAAGCGCGGCTTGAACGGCGCAGCCTGGCTCGGACGTGTGGGAGCAATCCCTGAATTTACATCGCTCGGCAAGTTCTTCAATATCTGCAAAAGCTTTTTCAAGATCGGCGCTTACTGTTCCAAGCTCGCGAATGCCGGGAGTATCCATAACCAAACCGCCGCATGGCAGCAGCATTAGTTGGCGATGAGTTGTGGCATGGCGGCCCTTGCCGTCTTTTCTTACCTCTTTCGTTACAAGCACATCCTGACCAAGCAGGTAATTTATTAGAGTAGATTTTCCCACTCCCGACGAACCGATGAACGCGACTGTTTCCCCTTGATTGATATAGTCCTTTACGCCGTTATAGCCTTCCTGTTTCAGTTTGGAGCAAATTATTACATTTGCCCCGAGCGATATTCCCAATACCTCGTCATGTATTTGCTCCAGGTTTTCGCATAAATCAGATTTCGTAAGCAGTACGACGGGGGCAGCGCCGCTGTCCCATGCAATAGCCAGGTATCGTTCCAGTCTTCTGAGATTGTAGTCCGCGTTCAACGCCATACAGATGAAAACCGTATCTACATTCGACGCGATTATTTGCGCTTTTGCTGCCGTTCCGGCAGCCCTGCGGCCAAAGACGCTTTTTCGCGTCAGGACATGATGAATGACCGCGGCGTAGCTTTCGGCGCTAATCATCACCCAGTCGCCAACAGCCGGAAAATCCGAGCCGACGCCCGCTGTATGTGCGAATTTCCCTGAAACAGCTGCCTGCATGAAACCGTCCTCACAGACAACTTTGTAAAGATTACGGTGCTGTTCCGTAACTCTTGCCGGAAACAAACCCTCATAAATTTCAGCTTCCTGCTCAAAGCGTTCCGATAATCCCCATTTATATAAACTGTTATACATTTTTATACCCCCGCCCAGGCAGTCAACCGGAGTATGTCTTCATAACCGCGGCAAAGCCTCCCGTCGCTGCTCAAAACTTCTCATTATTAATATATAATAAAGGCGGCATATCACAAAGCTTGTATCAAAAGAAGGAGGGAACTCAATGTATCAGGATAAGAAGGAATCGTTGCGTATGTATGCCGGCGATTTATCAGGACTGTATGGAATGCGGGACTATACTTTCAACGAGGGCCGCGCGAAAGGCGTCCGCGCAATAGATATGAGAAACGACAAGGGCCTTGAATGTACGGTGCTTGTCGACCGTTGTCTGGACCTGTCATATTTCTCATACAAAGGGATCAACATCGGGCTGGTAAACAAGGTGGCGATCAGCGCTCCGGCATTTTATAACGAAGATGGCTTACGGGGTTTCCTAAAACAGTTTAATGGCGGACTGCTCGCAACCTGCGGCATTATTACCTCCGGCGCGCCCAGTACCGTTGACGGCCGCGCGTATGGACTGCATGGCGACATCGGCAACCTGCCGGCGGAGAATGTAAATAAATATGAACAGGTCGTCGACAATGAAGTCGCGTTATGTATCAGCGGAGATGTTCGCGAAACATGCGTATTCGGTGAAAATTTGATTTTGCACCGCACAATATGCATGAGAACGGAACAAAACATCATTGAAGTTGAGGACGTTGTGGAAAATTGCGGTTTCGCGGCTCAGCCGCTCATGAATCTGTACCATTACAACTTTGGGTATCCCATGCTTGACGGCGGGGCAAAGTGTTATTTCAGCGCAGCCGATGTAACGCCGAGAGATGAAGGCGCAAAAAAACAATTTGAAAAGTACGCGTTGATGGAGGCTCCGGAAGTCGGGCGGCCCGAAGAGTGTTTCATTCACACCGGCGGCAGTGGGGAACAATTTGCGATGCTGCATAATGAGAAACTCGGATTAGCCGTAATCGTCCATTATGACGCCGACCGTTTGCCGTTTTTATGCGAATGGAAGTGCTGCCTTGCCGGGGACTACGCATTGGGTCTTGAGCCAAGCGTCGCGGGATTTTGGGGACTTGAGCACGCCATCGAAAAAGGTATTGTGAAATACATTAAGCCCGGGGAGAAGATTCTTTTAAAAACTAAAATCGAAATTGCGGATAATGTGGAAGTGATTAATCAATTCCGCTCCAAGTGCAAGGAGAACGCGTAATCCGATTCCAGGAAATCGCTGAATAAACGTTAATCAAAATGTCGGATCATCAACCGCAGGCGGATTTTCATGACCGCCTGCGGTTTCTAGTGATAAAATTATCTCTGAGGTGAAAGAATGGATACGGATCGCCAACTGATAAGGAATTTCAGCATAATCGCCCACGTCGACCACGGCAAGTCGACGCTCGCCGACCGGCTTATCGAGGCCACCAGCACAGTTGACAAACGCAACATGAAAGCGCAGCTTCTGGACACTCTCGAACTGGAGCGCGAGCGGGGCATCACGATAAAGCTCGTCCCGGTACGCATGAAATACCCGGCCGCTGACGGAAAAACGTACACGCTGAACCTAATCGACACACCCGGACACGTCGATTTCAACTACGAGGTGTCGCGGTCACTCGCCGCCTGCGAGGGGGCAATTCTCGTTGTGGACGCGGCCCAGGGCGTGGAGGCTCAGACAGTGGCCAACGCGTATCTGGCCGTCGAACAGAACCTCGACCTCGTTCCCGTATTCAACAAGATAGACCTGCCCTCCGCGTCGCCGGAACGTCTTGCGCGCGAGATAGAGGAGGTCGTTGGGCTGGACGCGTCGGACGCAGTATTAGCAAGTGCGAAGGATGGCACGGGCATCGGCGAGATCCTGGAAAGAATCATAACGGACATTCGGCCGCCATCTGGCGATCCCGATGCCCCGCTCGCGGCGCTTATATTCGACTCGGTCTATGACAATTACAAGGGGGTCATAAGTTACGTCCGCGTCATGGAGGGAACCATCAGGCAGGGCAAGGCGATATCCTTCATGGCGACAGGCGAGAGATACGAGGTGGAGGAAGCGGGCGTGTTCGCCCCGTCGATGCAGACCGTTGACTCGCTGGGACCGGGCGAGGTCGGGTACATCGTGGCCGGCATCAAGTCGCTCTCCGACGCCAACGTGGGCGACACGATAACGGACGCAAAAAACCCGGCGACCGTGCCGCTGCCCGGTTATAAGAAGGTCAAGCCGGTCGTCTTCTGCGGTTACTACCCGATAGAGCGCGAGGAGATAAACGCGCTGCGCGAGGCTCTCGAAAAATTACAGATAAACGACTCGGCGATAACGTTTGAGCCGGAATCCTCGGCGGCGTTGGGGTTCGGTTTCCGGTGCGGCTTTTTGGGGCTTCTGCACATGGAGATAGCGAAAGAACGCCTTTACCGCGAGTTCGGCGTCGAACTCGTGGCGACTCCGCCCAACGTCATCTATCAGGTAAAACTTACCGACGGCAGCATAACCGAGGCGCGCCGTCCGTCAGATTTTCCCTCGGACCCAACTAGACAGGAACAGGTGCTGGAGCCGTTCATAAAGGTAACGCTGTTCCTTCCGAACGAATACGTCGGAACCTGTATGCAGTTGTGTCAAGAGAAGCGCGGCACATATATAAGTATGGACTATATTACTCCCGAACGTGTGCGGCTTGTTTATGACCTGCCGCTCGCGGAGTTCATTCTGGACTTTCACGACAGACTGAAATCGGCGACGCGAGGTTTCGCCTCGCTCGACTATGATCACATCGGCTACCGGCCTTCGGATCTGGTGAAGGTCGACATATTGATCCAGGAGGAGCCGGTGGACGCGTTCAGCTTCATCTGCCACAGGGACGCCGCGTATAACAGAGGACATGCCGTCGCCGTAAAATTGAAGGAGCTGATCCCTCGCCAGTTGTTCGAGGTTCCGATCCAGGCCGCCATCGGCAAGAAGGTGATAGTCCGCGTCAACGTCAAAGCCGTCCGCAAGGACGTGCTCGCTAAATGCTACGGCGGCGACATTACAAGAAAGCGCAAACTCCTCGAAAAACAAAAAGAGGGCAAAAAACGCATGAAGCAGCTCGGCCGCGTGTCGATACCCCAGGAAGCCTTCATGGCGTTCCTCGACGTATCCGGGGATGAGAACGGGAAGTAACTTCGTGGTCAATACAAAAAATTAACGCCGCCCGTTCGCGTTAAACGGGCGGCGTTGTAATTTAGCTGATGTGTTTCTATCACCTGTACTCCAGCGTTTCGTCGCCGGGGTATTTTATCGCGTACTCAACCGTTATCTTCCCGGTTTCGCCGGGGGCAAGTTTTATATTCCACGTCAGGCGGTTCTCTCTGTCGCGTTCGTCCGGCGCGGGGTCGATTTTCCTGACCTCCAGCGTCACCCTGTCGACTATGGGGAGCGGGAGGCGGTCCATTACCGTTATCTCGCGCTCTGTATCCATGCCGTTGGTAATTTCGAGCGTGTAGCCGTCGTTCCGGGTGCCGGTTCCCAACCATGAACTGCCTGTTTCGGTTACGTACGGTTCTTTTTTGGCGGTTACCCGCGAGGCCATGCCGAATGGGACGCGGGCGCTCACCATCGATTCAGCGATGTTGGTTCGCCCCGTGGCGGCGTTGTCCACCGACAATTCCGCCACGCCGGGCAGAAATGTATCCGGTACCACGTCTATGCTCGCGACTATCCAGGCCTCACGACTCTGCTCCGGTATCGAAATTATGATCGGGACACATTCGATCTCGAAATCTCCCAGCTTTACGCGCACCTGGCTGCCGTCGCCTTCTATTTTGCCGCTGCCTGTAACACTGACGTTGGCAAGTGTGGATATAACATTAGGCGCCTGCCTGGGGGCCGCCGCCGGCATCGCCATATCCATCATCATTGAGTCCTCCGCGGCGTATTCGGCGAGCGGAGCCATTCCTCCCCTAGCAAGCTCATTGTTACTGCTTCTTTGCCTGATCCCCACGGTCAACGGAGGTACTTGCGGAGGGGCTACCGAATATGAAGGCTGCCTCGTGTTAAAAACAGCGTCCCCTTCGATATTAACGCCCGTATGCTGCCAGGCTGTGGCGTTCATCTTCGCGTCTATCAGGCCGCGCGCGCTGTCCAGGTTCATTTCGTACATCACGTTCCATCCGGCGTATGACGTGAACGCCTCGAATGTCAGCGTTCCCGGCTCATCGGTTGTGCCGCGTACCTCAATTACCGTTTCGGGAACCGCGCCCTTCATACGGCTGAACCTCGCGCGCGCGTCCTCATATTCGCGCCTTGCCTCCTCATAGTCATGAGTTGCCTTGTCGATACTAATGTTTACGTCCACAAGTTCCGCTTCGAACTCAATCCTCGATTTATACGCGTTTTGGGCGTATTTTATCAGGCCTTCGCCGTCAAACCCGGGTTCCCTGTCGTAAGGAACCTGCTGGAATGGGGACGCCAAAAACCGGATCGCGCCATCCAACGCTGATTTTCGCCCTTCCAATAGGGCTAAGGCTTTCCTTGCCTCATTCATCTTTGCTTCGTATGGCTTGAGTTCCTCCGGCGGCGCATCGGGAACGGCAACGCGCTCGATCTTTATCGAAGAGAGGCGTTCGAGTGTGAGGCATCTTACGCTGTTCTCGTCAAATGCGCCGGGTATCGCAAATTCGAATTGTCCGTCCGACTCCGCCTCGTATGTGAATCTCGCGCCGAACGGGTAGAAGTTCACCGCTTTTACCGCTGCCGCGGCGGCCATCGATGCGGTAAACGCAACGTACAAGCAGGATACGAACAGGACTGACAACGTTAGGATTAATATTTTTCGTTTCACAGTCTAACCTCCTTTTTTACGTCCTTGCGGATTAGTTATGACGAAAGTGTAAAATAATCCGCATGAGGAATGGAAACTCTCCCGATTATAACACCTGTGACGTCGCCGGAGCGCGGTCGGTGTACGTTCACATCCCGTTCTGCAAGGCAAAGTGCCCGTACTGCGAGTTCACGAGTGCCCCGATGAACTTTTCGGGCAAATCCGGCGAACATGGCGGCGACGCGGAACGCTGCATAGACGCGATCGGACGGGAACTGGCGGCGCGCATCAGCGGCGTTCATACGCTCGGCACGCTGTACATCGGAGGCGGAACGCCGTCAATCTTGCCGATAGACGCGTGGGAAAAACTACTCGGCCTGCTTGGAAGTTTTTTTAAATTTGCGCCCGGAGCGGAGATCACAGTCGAGGCAAACC
>Ga0099364_10008156_pt1 | contig 14795 bp, 11 predicted proteins | sample TergutTh196P3_FD_73070 | JGI IMG/M metagenome (GOLD analysis project Ga0099364, IMG submission 73070) | Microcerotermes parvus P3 segment gut microbial communities from Pointe-Noire, Republic of the Congo - Th196 P3 | ecosystem: Host-associated > Arthropoda: Insects > Digestive system > Gut ... | reverse complement strand
TTCTCTTCCAAAACACCCCCCCCCCCCCCCCCCCCCCCCCCAAAAAAAGGGGGGGAAAAACCCCCCCCCATTTTGGGGGGGGGGGGCAGGGGGGGGAGCATCCCAAAAAGATGTAATAGGTTTTTCAAAGGCAAACCATACTTCAATAGCTCTTGAAATCCTTTGTTTATCGGTTGATGTTATACTTTGAGCAAATTTGGGGTCTATAGATATGACAAAGTCATAGCAAGATGCTATGTCATTTTGAAGCATAAATTCTTTTGTCTTATTTACTGCTTCAAGAGGTATTTCAGGTATCTCAGACAATCCCTCTAACAAAGACTTAATATACAGCATACTTCCACCACAGATGATAGGTGTTTTTTCTTCAGAATGTAGCTTTTTTATGATAGTTTCTGCATCTTTTACAAAAGCACCTGCACTATATCTTTGATTTGGTAAAATAATATCTATTAGGTGATGTTTAATTTCAGAAAGTGTTTGGAAATCTGGTTTGGCGGTTCCTATGTTTAAATACTTATAGACTTGTCTGGAATCGGCAGAAATGATTTCTGTATCGAGTAACTTTGCGAGTTTTAATGCTAATAGAGATTTTCCTGAGCCTGTAGCACCTTCTATACAAATCAAAGGAATCATTTCTTTTTACTCCTGAATAGCCTCCTAAGAAAACTTCTTTTCTTTTTTTTGTCCCCATAATAATAGTAATAATAATGGTAATAATAACTGTATCCACGATAATAATTTTCATACACAATGCCATTTACGACTATCCCTGAAACATGGATATTGATATTTTCAAGCATAGTTTGTGTCCTCTGGATAACTGTTCTATCTGTATTATTTATCAAAATGACCATAGCCAGCATATCTACTTTTTTTGCCATTATCATAGCATCGGTAACCGCTATCACAGGTGGTATGTCAAAGAGAACATATTCATACCTATCTTTTAAATAGGCTATCATTTCATCTGTTCTTTTTGATGCTATCAATTCAGAAGGATTATGAGGTATTATGCCGCTGGTAATTATGTCAAGATTATGTATACCAGACTGTTTGATGATGGTTTCCATTTTTATTTCAGGGTCAGTCAAAAAATCACTTGTTCCGTTGTTTCTGTCATTTTCAAAAATATTATGTATCATAGGTCGTCTGAGGTCAAAATCCACAATGATGACCTTGGAATCCATCTGAGCAAGCGTGATTGCGAGATTGGCAAGTGTAGTGGACTTACCCTCGCTAGGTCCTGATGAAGTGATAGTCATAGACAAAGGACCTGCACCTTTTTTTGCTATGATATTGGTTCGTAATGTGCGATATGCCTCTGCTACTGGTGATTTTGGAGCGTAATGAGTTATTAGTTTTATTGAATCCCCCCCCTCCCCCCCCCACTCATACTTCATGGGGGGGGCAATATCGTTCCCCTCCCCCCATTCATACTTCGTGGAGGAGGCAGGGGGTGGCTTTACTAATATGTCTTTTTCTGTCATTAGAGGTATAGTTCCCAGCACGGGATATTTAACAAATTTTTCTATATCATCGAGAGTGCGGACTTTGGTATCACTATTATGTAATATCAAAGCTACTGAAACAGAAAGTATAAAACCTACCACACAGCCTACTAATATGTTTAATTTTCTATTGGGAATCACTGGTAGAGTGGGAATGATTGCTCTATCTATTATCCTGAGATTCCCCACCCTTGCTTGCTCAGCGACTCTGGCATCTTCGAGATTTTCTGCAAGCAGGCTAAAAATCTGCTCGTCTATTCGATAATTTCTTTGTAGTCTTGCCAGCTCCATTTCTGTGTCTGGTAGTAGACTAAGCCTCTGGTCAAAGGTGTCGACTATATTTTGATAACTATTTACCCTTGCATAAGCGAGATTTTCATTTATTTGAGCTGTAGAAATGCTTTGTATCAAATCATTACGAAATCCAAAAACATCTATGCTACCAGCTCTTATAGCGAGAGTCTTACGAATTTCCTCATCGAGAGTAGTAGTGGCATTGTCCAAAGCTCTATTGAGTCTCACGATTTCTGGATGAGTAGCAGAATACTCATTATTATTCATCAAAGTGGTGATTCTCGACATTATCCGCACTACTTCTGCTTTTAGTTGCTCTATAAAGGGTGTAGAAATTGACAAGGCTACATTTAATAAAAGTGAGTCTTGGATAGAAAGTTCATTTTCTAAATAATTTAAATTGTTTCGAGCTATTGTATATTCTGCTTGAGCTGACAAGAGATTGGCACTTGCTATTGCCGACCTTTCAATCAAATGGTCTGTTTCTGTTGATAAATGAAATATTCCTGAATCTACTTTGAAATCCCTTAAATCCTCTTCAGATGCCTGTAACCTTTTTATGACTACTTCCAGCTGGCTTTCGAGAAATTCTCTCGCATTGGTAAATTCGAGCCTTGCAAACTGTGTATTTTGTTGTATCAAAGCATCTGCTAAAGCATTTGCTACGACCATAGCTTCATTTGGGTCTGTTGATTGAAAGGAAATTGAGATTGTGTCGGTTTCTCTGCTCGTGGCGGCATTTTTTTGTTTCCTGATTTTCATGACCAGGTCTGTAGTTTCAGAGTCATCTGCCATCATTAAAGGGAAATAATCTGACTCAGGATGCCTTTGGATGTATTGGATAGCAAGATTTATCACAGGACGGCTATTTAAAATTGCTATGGTATTATTGATACTTGACCTTGATAGACCACCATGCGTAAACATCATAAAGTCCTGTGCTGGATTTCGTTCGTCCAAAAGAACGACAGAAGTAGCCTCGTAGATATTTGGTCGACTTAAGGTGTAGACTAATGTCAATGCTAGGACACTCAAAAAGATGAGTAATACAAGCCATTTGTAAAATAGGACTATACGAAAGTATTCCAGTATAGACATTTCGTCATTGAAATCATTGCTCTTATTGTTTGTGTTTTCCATAAATCCCCTATCCCCTAAAACAACGCTCTAATAGTAAAATAAACACTCAAAGTTATAGCCACTTGGGATAAAAATGTTACTACCCTACTAAAAGCATAAAATGATGTCCCCTGCACAATCACTGTATCACCTGGCATAAGTCTTGGTATCAGGCTATAATCACCTGTTTCTATGTATTTTTTCATATCTACAGTGATTATTTGCTCTTCGGCAAATTCTGAATTGCGGACTATCCGTATAGATTTTAATCTCGCATCTACGGTAGGTCCACCTGCAAGAGATATTAGCGTCAATACATCGGTGTCATCGGGAACTATATAAAGACCAGGTCGTTCTATCTGCCCCCAGATATAGGTGAGAATATTCAATTGGTCTGATTCATTCATTGTTCCAGAAAAATTGTAAGCAGCTGTATTAGGAGCGACTATTGTAGTGCCAAGCTCTGATTGGCTTATTAGTTGCGTAGAATCTATATTTTGAGCATTTAATAAACCACTAGTCGCAATCATAAGTAAAATATATATAAATATTTTTTTCAAACCGACCTCCAAAACATATATGCTTTAAACTTTATTTTTTGTTAAATGCTACATTATTTTGCCCCCCCCTGCCCCCCCCATAAATGTGGGGGGATATTCCCCCCTATAAATGTGGAGGGATATGCCCCCCCACAGTTATGGGGGGGGCAGGGGGGGGAAATTACCGATTGATGGTTCGACCCTCAGCTCGCAGCGGCTTTGTTGTATTATTAAGGTAAAATTATTGATTTAATAAATTATGTCCATTATCTATTAATCCATAATTCTTAATTCTTAATTCTTAATTCTTAATTCTTAATTCTCAATATCATCTAATATCATCTGTCCTTGTTTCTTTTCTTGCATCATAGCATATCCGAGCTGCAGTATGTCTCTTGTAGTCGCTCCTGTTCGCCTATTTAGATAAAACATATTATCTGACACGATAGCATAAAACCAGCGACATTGCATTCTATTTTCAGGGGTGAGTTTGTTTATCTTTCTACACCATTCGACTGCTGATTTCTTTTTTGAGAGGACATTTTTGTTATCTAAGTCTTTTTGAGCTTTTGTTTCCACGAGATAAATCTCATTTTCTATCTTTACTACAAAATCTGGATAGTATTGGCAAATCATACCATCGCTCCGGAGATAATGTATAGAGGCAAATACATGTAGATATTCGTTTATCTTGATAAATCTTTCCACTTCGGCATCACTATCTATAAACTGCATAAAATCTCTTTCAAAGCCACCTTTATTTGAGGGAAAGGGCAAACACTCATAAATCGACTTTGAGACCTCTATTTTGTAATTTGCTCTGACTTTTATAGTCTTGATTTCCGAAAAATATCTTTTACTAACGATAGCTTCCTCTATTGAGAGATTGTTATGCATTTCCCAGATTGCATGCGTAATCTCGTTGACTATATGCTCTATTATGCCTACTCCTTTTAATAGTAGTATTCGCCAGTTTTCATCTTCAAAGGGGTCAAAATGTCGACCAAATAGTTTTCTTCTGATAAACTCATCGAGAACCCTTGCTATGAGAGGATTATTTACTTGCATTCTGGGAAATTTTGTGATAGCTTTCTTTTCTACTGATGTTGCGACTAATGCTATCATTTTTTGGATAAAATTGTTGTAACTATCGGCTTCGAGGACATTTTCAGACACTTTATACTTACCAAATCTCGTTTCTACTGTGATTTCCTCACTAAAAAAGAAATTGCCTTTGTCGGATGTCAATTTTTTAAGCATTGCAAAAGGGACACCCTCATATTGTTTGAGATTATAAAGCGAAATGTCATTCTCTTGGACTACATCATCGCTGTCTTGTAAAATAACAGGAATAAAAAGGTCATAAGCTACATAGTCCTCTTTTAGCGACACTATCTCAAGGTCTCCTGTAGGATTTTGGAGTGTGCCTTCTGCAAGCTCTATTATCTCTCCATTTTCTATGTTTTCTTTATAAAAGGCAGTAAATTTGGGGTGTTCTATGATGCTCAAAATGTCAAAATAATTCACTGGTGCTATTTTCTTTTTCAGTATATTTTCTCTATTTTCAATCTTACTCTCTTCATAATCGTTACCACGCCACATGAGACGCAGACCACGACCCACTATTTGTTCTAGCAATATACCAGACTCACTTGAACGCAAGGGAACTATTACGCAGATATTATTAACATCAAAGCCTTCGCGGAGCATGAGGACAGAAACAATCACCTTTGGTTCTTTATGGCTATCAATGTCAAAGAGCCTCTGTTTTAGCTGCTGCCAATCCTTTTCTGCGACATCGCCTTTTGTGCCGCTATCTATCCTGACTATATCCTCATCACAAAGGTTTCTATTGAGCTGTAAATACTCTACTACTATAGGAGAAACCTTTGTATCCTCGCAGATGACGAGCATCTTGGGATATTTGGTGATTTTATCTTCGTGAGTGAGATGCTCAAAGCTGTCTTCGAGAAGTTTTAGTTTTGCCAGACCTGCATCGAGCATAATTTTTTGACCCTCTGACAAGACTATGTTACCTGCTTTGTCCCTATCGGCTTTAAAATCTAAATCTTCCAGCTTGATATCTGCCAGCTCGGCTCTTTTATCGAGTGTTACAATCTTGACGAGACCGAGATGGATTGCAGTCCGTAGTGGGAAATCTACTATGATATGAGGGAAATAGTGTTTTGTTGGTTTTAAAGTGCTTGATGACACTTTATAAGGTGTCGCTGTAAAATCAAGCTGCACAAAGTTTTCACCTACTCTACTCGAAAGGATTTTAAGAGTCTTTTGCCATTTTACCTCTATTGTCTCACCTGAAACCTTGGTCTCATGGATATGATGTGCCTCGTCATTTATCACCAGTAGATTTTTTAGTTTACTGAGGTATTCAAGTTCATTTCCTTTCAAAAAATTTCTATCAAGCATATCGAGACTATTACCTGCTGCTTTACCCGGTTTGATTGGTAGTAGCTCGTTCACTATACTGACTGCATCATGAGGGTCATCTATGCTTTCTTCTACATCACCTTGATTCATCAGTAAATGCCAGTTTGTGATGACTATCAAGCCATCACCTATGATTTTTTGAAGTATCTCCTCTTTTTTTACTACGCTGTTTTGTAAAAAGGAAAATACACTTTGACGATATGGTCCAGGTAAAAACAAATCTTGATATTTATAAAAATCGGAGTCCTTGAAATCACGAAGTCCAGATTTGCCCTCCTTGCCGAGAAATGCTCCTAATAAACGCTCATAGACTATTAAGCCAGGTGCTATTATGAGGAAGTTTTTGGTGAACTCTACTGCCCCCCCCTCTGTAGTGCTGAACTCCGTTCGGCTTGATGTTTTGCCCCCTCCATGTAGTGCCAGAGCTTGCCTCTGTGCTTGTGGGGGGGTATCTGCATTCAAATACTGCCATATCAAGAGAGCGTGCATCACCCAGGTTTTACCTGTCCCTGTCGACATTTTGATACAATATTTCTTTAAATCATATATATCCTTTTGTAGCTCAGCAAATCCCATTTCTTTTAGTGTTTCTTCATCTACATGTAACCAGAGTTCCAAAACATTGTTGAGCTGCAGCACTTCATGGATATAAATCGTATTCAGGATAGCCTGTCTCTGACCTACATGAAAATTTATCTCTCTCGTATCGCAGTAATTTTCACTAAACCAATATTTCAATAAATCAGCTGTTACTGGTGTTACTTTTTCAAGCATTTCACCGCTTTCAAAACTATCTTTAACTATCTTAGATAGTTGCTTCGCTATTTTTAAGGGGTAGTCTTTTGTTTTCATGCTCTCCTCGTCAAAAACTTCATATTCCCCCCCCCCTCCCCCCCCCATAAATGTGGGGGGATTTTCCCCCCCACATTTATGGGGGGGGCAGGGGGGGGAACGAAAATGTTTACAACGAAACCAAATCTATCAACTATCAACTATCAACTATCAACTATTAATTATCCCAATATTTCCTATCCATATTCCTATATTGCGCTGCCTCTGAGATATGTAAAAATTTAATATCTGGTGAATTAGCAAGGTCAGCAATAGTCCGAGCAAGCTTTAATATCCTATCATAAGCTCGAGCAGAGAGACCCTTTTTCGCCATTGCTTGCTGGAGTAAGTTTTTACTTTCTTCATCTATTACGCAGTATTTTCTGATAAGTTTGGTATTCATCTGTGCGTTTGAAAAGATTTTTTCTTTTTTAAACCTTTCGAGCTGGATATTCCTTGCCATGTTTACTCTTTTTCTGATGTCTTCAGATTTTTCACCTGTGGGGACTTGCATCATTTCACTATAATGTAATTGCGGAACTTCTATGTGAATATCTATTCTGTCCAGCAAGGGTCCCGATACCTTGGAGCGATATTTAACGATTTGGCTGACGGCACAATTGCAAGTATGCTCTTCAATATTACTACCATGATAACCGCAAGGGCATGGGTTCATACTTGCCACGAGCATAAATTTAGCAGGGAAGCAAAGGCTGGACACCGCCCGAGAGATAGTGACAAAGCCATCTTCGAGAGGTTGACGCAGTACTTCGAGAGCCGATTTTTTAAATTCTGGCAATTCATCTAGAAAAAGCACTCCATTATGCGAGAGCGATACTTCGCCCGGTTTGGGGACAGAGCCACCACCTATCAGAGCAATATCACTGATAGTATGGTGAGGTGCCCGAAATGGTCTATTTGTAACTACTCCATTTTTATATTTATGAAGCAGACCCGCCACAGAATACAGAGTAGTAGTTTCTAGTGCTTCCTCGAGAACTAATTCCGGTAAAATGCCGGGTAACCTTCTGGCGAGCATAGTTTTCCCCGAGCCGGGAGGTCCGAGCATGAGTATATTATGTCCCCCTGCTGCGGCAATTTCGAGTGCTTTTTTCACCGTGTATTGCCCTTTCACATCATACATATCTTCTATATCTTCACCCTGATAGTTAAAAACATCCTCTGTATTTGTAAATGTAGGCTCTATTTCTATCCTGCCGCTGAGAAAGTCAACCGCTTCATCCAGCATCCCCACACCATAAACATTCAGCCCCTTGATAAGAGCAGCCTCACGAGCATTTTCCTTGGGGACTATGAGACCCTTTAAACCATCTCTTTGAGCTGCCACTGCATAAGAGAGCACACCTCGCACTGGGCGGACTTCTCCTTGAAGTGATAATTCACCCACTATGGCATATTTATCGAGATTTTCGCACTGCAGCTGCTTTGTGGCTTTTAAAATCCCCACAGCCATAGAAAGATCAAGACCCACCTCGTCCTTTTTTAAATCAGCAGGAGCAAGATTTACTGTATATATACTCTGGCTAAAATGAAAATTTCTATTTCGTATGGCAGAACAAACCCGCTCTTTACTCTCTTTCACCGAATTTGAAGGCAAGCCTACAATGGTGAATTTATACATGCCATTTACTATATCGACTTCTATGTCTATCTTTTCTGCATCTATGCCATTTAAAGTGTAGGAAATCGCTTTGGCAAACATATTTTTTCTCCTTGTTTTTTTTAAATTTACAATTTCTGTTGAAAAACAATAAAATAACCATTTAAAAGATGTTTTATTTTAAATATGTGGAATAACCTTGTATCACAAACTAAAGCAAATTTTTTAATAATCATATCCTCATCATTTACAGTATGACAAGGAATAATCAGATTGATAGTATTATCTTTAATATCAGGATATTTTCGTGGATTAAGGATATTACCTTCTGCTTTTACTTCGGTCATGATTCTAAAACGAAGTTTTACGGATGATTTATCTACATTTCTCACTTTACTAAAATTTGACTGTTGGGAAAAAAGGTCAATCAATAGTTCTTGCACATCAGATTTTATATCAAGTCCCATTTCTTGTAGTCGCTCACTAAGGACTTGTTGAAAAGATTGGCTTATAAGTTTGTCTGTTTGAATTGTTTCAAAGAAATTTCCGTGTATAAGCGCAACTTTTACATTTTCTTTGTTTTTGCCTCGTATTAGATAAAACACTTCGCGTAAAAGCAAGGACTCGATGTCGTCATTCACCAGCTCCATTTGCTTTCTTATTGAACTATTATTCCCTTTTATGACTTTATTTATTTCTTTTGCACCAGATGGAATAGTAGAATTAAACGAAGAAACAGAATAGCTCTTACTATCCTTCAATTCAACCAATTCTCCACCTGTAAAATGATTTTTGGTGTGATTTAGACGGATCGCTAGATCTGGAAATATACCTTTATTTTGACAAGAGAGCATATTTTTATCAAAGGGAAATTCGGAAAGAGATTTTTTTTTATTAAAAAATGACTTATTGTCAACGAGATGTTTGAAAAAATGATAAATAGAATACATTAATTCTCCATTTTAAATAAAACAGGAGATACAGGTTTTGATTTCGGAATAAAATCGGATATTGTTCCCCATATTTCAGCTATATTTTCTGTGCAGATATAATCTCTATAATACTTATGTATCGAATCAGCATCTCTAATTTCTTTTATTCTTTTCTCTATACATTCTACATTTATAGGGTCTATCTCGATGGCTATTGAGTTTCTATGTAATTGAGTTGCCGTGACAAGGGTGGTTCCTGTGCCAGCAAAGGGATCTAGGACGGTATCATTTGGTCTTGTAGAAGTTAGGATGAGTCTTAATAACAAAGCAAGTGAGGTCTGTTGTTTGTGAAATCGCTCTTGTTTTTCTGTTCTGATAGCTTCTTCCCCGGCAAAATAACCAGAGGTCAATTCTCTTATATCATCCCACACATCAGTGACATATATACCATTTTCCCGTTGTTGTTTATAGCTTGCAGGTAATTCTGGATTTATTCTCAAACGATTAAATGTTTTCGCCTTCTCCCCCTTGGTAGCATAGACTAAAATTTGATATTGTTTACCATATTTTCCTGCAACTGGGACAGCTGAAGTTTTTTTTCTCCATATTATCATATTCTGAAATTTCCATCCAGTCTCTCGCAGGACTTTTAAAACAAATTCTGCATTTTTCTCTCGTTGCATAAAATATATACAACCACCTTTATTTGTAATATAATAGACTTTTTTACAAACAGATTTCATCATATCCCAATATTCCGCTTCTGGCATGTTATCATTGTGCAGGGAATACTCTTTTTGCTGATTAAATGGCGGATCAAGGAATGTCATATCGATATTTTTATCTAAATGGTTTAAAGACTCAAGACAATTTCCACATATTATTTTATACATATTTGCTCCTTATGTTTAACCTCTTATTTGATAATATGATATATGCTTCCATATTATCTTATTTTAAACAATTTTACTTCTCCTAAATAATACAATATATCTTTATTTTATTATCTACATAATACATATTCTTCATTTATCTAGCTGTTGCTGTTGCAAAAAACCAATTTTTTTTAAGGGGGGTGGTGTGTCAAGAATATTTTTTGTATCTATATCATTGAGAGCGTAGGAAATTGCTTTGGCAAACATATTTTTTCTCCTTATTTTTTTTAGTTATTCCTTAAATGATAAATATCGTTCAGAAATCGTTTTTCTATTTTTTCGTGCACATACAAATAAATACTCATTTCTGATTCATGATTCTTATAAAAATCTGCTAATAATCTTAAAGTTTTATTTTCGGGAAAAATTATTGGCAATATTTCTTTACATACATCATCGTTATCAAATAGTTTTCTCATCACAGAAATTTTAATATCTTTTATTTCTTCAAAGCTACTCACGGGATTTTCATCGAAATTTACTGATGGAAAATCGGGAATTTCATTTCGCCATCTTTTTAAGTGCTCTATTGTCTCATCCCATACATTAGGGTGATTTATACTATCCCAGAATTCTTTGCCATAACACAATTTTGCCGAAATCATATATTTTTTATCTATCACCTCTATTTCTTTCTGGTAAAAAGTCTTATTCTTAATAAAACTATCATCTATAAAATAAACAAAACATCTGAGTTTTTTTTCCCCATAAATACTCGCTAAAGCTTCTACTTTAGTCTCAAAGTTTATTTGCTGACCTTTCTTCTTTGTAGAGTCATGATCATCTCTTACTTTCTGCTCTACGAAATAAACATATATATCATCTGTAAATAGTTGATCAATATCATATGCTTCATTTTTATATGTAAGATTTTTGGGTAGATTCTTATATCCAAGCTCTTCAAAGTACTTCTTAAAAATAATCTCAAGACAATCACCGAAACGGATTTCGTTTGATTGTAATATATTTTGGAGTATTTTTGCTTTTGGTTTTGTTGGTCGAAATAGACCAATATACCTATTAGGATATTTTGCAATTTTTTCTATTAAATCAGATTTTGTATTTTCAAAAATAATTTGATTTAAAATATCTCTAAATTTTTCATATTTCATTTTTATTGCCTCCATAATTCTTTCTGAATACATCAATTAATATAGCTTGATTTTCTCTGATAATAAACCAAAACATCCATCCATTACAAGAAGGTGTTTGCTGCACTAACGATCCGATTTGATGTATTGAACCAAATTTATCATGAAATAGTAAAGTACCATTTGCAGATACAGTAGCAACAGCCACATAAGGTTTTTTTGCATAAAGCCTTTCACCTTCTTTGATTATTCCTTCTTTTACCAAGGTCTCAAAGGGGACATAACTCTGTTTCTCTTTTTTTTGTTCTACCCAGTCTGCTTCCTTTAAATATGACCCGATATTGTCTATTCTATTTTGAGCAACTTGAATATATTTTTCTTCCTTTTCTATACCAATATAGTGTCTTTTTAGCTTTTTGGCAACTGCTCCTGTGGTCCCTGTGCCAAAGAAAGGGTCTAAAACTATATCACCCTGTTTAGTGGAGGACAAAATAACTCTTTTAAGAAGCTCTTCTGGTTTCTGGGTTGAATGAGCCTTTTTTCCGTCTGCTCCTTTTAACCTCTCATCACCTATACACAATCCTATTTGCCAAACAGATGTCATTTGTTTGTCTCCATTGTATCTTTTCATTAATTGGTGATTGAAGGTATATTTTTTATTTTCTTTTTTCTTTGAGCACCAAAGTAGAGTTTCGGTAGCATTTGTAAATCGAGTTCCTAGGAAATTAGGCATTGGATTTGTTTTATACCATGTTACATCATTTAAAATCCAAAATCCTAAATCTAGCATAATAGTACCAACTCGGAATATGTTATGATAACTTCCAATAACCCAAATTGTGCCAGTGTCTTTTAGTATTCTTTTACACTCACGAAGCCATCCTCTACAAAATTCATCATAATCAGTAAATGAAGCAAACTTATCCCACTGGTCATCTACTCCATCAACTTTTGTATTATTTGGTCTATATAAGTCTTTTTCAAGCTGCATATTATATGGTGGATCAGCAAAGATTAAGTCGATGCTATTATCCGGGAATGTCTTTAAAATTTCTATGCTATCACCTTTTATTATTGTGTTTATATTTTTTATCATTACTTACCTCTTACTTCACAAGAACTTCATATCTTATCATTTGTTTGCTGTTGCATAAAACCAATTTTTTTTAAGGGGGGTTTTGTGTCAAGGATATTTTGGGTAAATCAGAAAAAATGCTATTCAAATGTTATTCAAAATTCGTGTTATTATATTTTATAAGCTGTTATAAATATTTATAATCTCATTTTCAGATACAGGACACGGGTTAAATGCCATGTTTCTTGATTTCATTACTTCTGGCACCTTTTCTTGTAAAAATGTCTCTGTAATTTTCTGCTCAAGACTCATCTCCAAAGTATCAAGCCATTTAAAAAAATCGAGCTTGCTTATTTTCAAATATCCAAACAGATTATCTAATCTATCCTTTATATGAGGTTCATATAAATTCATTATTTGTTTCATCACCAATCCATTTGCCAGACCATGCGATACACCATAAGAGGTAGTCAAAGGATAACCAATTGAATGTTGCAATGTAGTGCTTGTGTGCGCTATCACTATACCTCCATAATTCGAGGCAAGCATCAATGATTTTCGTCCCTTTCTTTGCACCTGGTTTTCTCCTTTCGGCATTGCGGCGATGCAGTGAGATAAATTATCATATATCAATTTGACACCACTATAAATAAAGGGCTGCAAAAACTCATTATATTTATTCGAGTATAATCCTTCGAGTAAATGACTTAAAGCATCAATAGCTGTGTCTCTTGTGACTGTATCACTCAAACTCTCGGTGTATTTCGGATCCAGAAAAGAGACCCGCGAAAACATCAGTTCACTACCAAAACCAGCTTTGGTATTTGTCTTAGCATTATTTAAAACGCTATACTGGGTGACTTCAGAACCTGTCCCAGAAGTGGTAGGTATAGTAATAATTGGAAATGCTTTTTTATGGTTATTCACATCAAATAGATTCTGTGCAGAGAGATTATTTGCCGCCATTAAAGAGATAGCCTTTCCTGCATCCATCGGACTACCACCACCAATTGCGATAACCATATCACAATTCTGCTCTTGAAATAATTCTTTGCCTTTTTCCACTATAGAGATTTCCGGATTCTCCATTATCTCATTAAAGTAAACATATTTTATGCCTAAACTATCAAGAATAGGTAAAAGATCCCTTAAAACACCACTTTTCTCAGCAGAACTCCTACCCGCCACAAGCAATGCTTTTTTCCCATATTTGCCAATTTCATGTCCTTGCTTTTTAAGAACATCATCTTCAAAATAAATCTTTGTAGGTATATTAAAATACATGTTTCCCTCTAAAACTTTTTTATTTTGGGGCTATTTTTTTTTATAGGGGTTTTTAGTCAAGTAATATTTCAAGTCATCATTTTTTTTGCCTCCAAAAAAAATAGCTCACGATTATGATTTCATAAATTAGGGATGTAAAATATGGCAATTATTATGAAAGAGAGCCTCTTTGGTAAAATAGATTATAAGGCTCAAAATGGGGCTTTTGGGATGTCTTTGCAAAAAAGGGCTTCGATGTATGCTTTTGCCAAAATTCCTTTCCCGGAATTATTAATTAATAATTATTCATTATTAATTAACAATTACCCCCCCCCTCCCCCCCCTCAAAGAGGGGGGTGAGCCACCCCCCTCTCTGAGGGGGGGTAGGGGGGGAGTTTCCATTTTCGTTTTATCTGCCCATTACACAATAAGAGATAAGAATGTTTCATATAACTACCTTACCCATATCGTAGATATGAGACGGTCTGTAGAAAATGAATCCCCACTCAACCCATTTTTAGCATGCCATAGGTATGCAACCATTTATAAAACAAACAAAATAAAGATAATTAAAACATAACAAGGAGACATATTATGTCAAAAAAAACAAAACAAATCACACGAACTTCAGTAGCTACATACTGCTACCTCTTCCTACTACTGCTCACCTTCGGAACACTCACTGCCCAAGTTGGTACCACTCAACCAATACCTGCAGTAGGATCTGGAACCGAAACAAACCCTTATTTAATCAGCAACCTTGCAAACCTGAGATGGCTATCAGAGTGCCCTGATGACTGGTTGATAAACAATGCTCAAATTTACATTGTACAATCTGCTGATATCGATGCTACAGAAACAGAAGACTGGAATAATGGAGAAGGGTTTCGTCCAATAGGAGCAGATTATGAGTGCTCTATGTCTTATGATGGTGCCAATTTTACTATCTACAATCTATGTATCAATGATACATTCGAAAACTCACCTACTCTCTCCATAGGTTTTTTTAGCAAAATATGGAGAGCAGAAAATATTCGGCTTCAAAATATTAATTTTTTAGTCGAGCTAGATAATTCTATAGATAAGCTTTTTATTGGTAGTATAGCTGGATCAGCAGTAGATATCAAAAATTGCTT
>Ga0099364_10008155_pt1 | contig 14795 bp, 10 predicted proteins | sample TergutTh196P3_FD_73070 | JGI IMG/M metagenome (GOLD analysis project Ga0099364, IMG submission 73070) | Microcerotermes parvus P3 segment gut microbial communities from Pointe-Noire, Republic of the Congo - Th196 P3 | ecosystem: Host-associated > Arthropoda: Insects > Digestive system > Gut ... | reverse complement strand
TTCGCTCAAACAGCGCAAGCCTGATGCTCAAATTTCGCCATGTGCGGCTAATGCTCTTCGCTATACGCTCATGATAACGAAAACACTAAACTGGAACATTGTAGATTTTGCTACCCTGCGCACAGGAGAACCGTCCCCTTGTGTTTTTTTGTATTTATCCGTGGACTACTTTTTCGTTGCTTTCGGCGATGGCGGCTTGGGCGGCTGCTAGGCGGGCTATGGGTACGCGGAAGGGAGAGCAGGATACATAGTCAAGCCCGATTCTATAGCAGAATTCTACAGAAGATGGGTCGCCTCCATGTTCGCCGCAGATGCCCAGCTTGAGCTTTTCTCTGCCCTGTTTGCCGAGCTGGACTGCCATTTCCATCAGCTTTCCAACACCTACCTGGTCTATTCTGGCAAAGGGATCCGATTCGAAAATCTGTTTCTCGTAATAATCGTCCAGGAACTTTCCGGCATCGTCTCGGGAAAAACCAAAGGCCATTTGAGTCAGGTCGTTGGTTCCAAAGGAGAAGAATTCTGCTTCCTGGGCGATGACATCGGCGGTGATGCATGCCCTGGGGATTTCTATCATTGTGCCGACCATATATTTCAGGTTGCTGCCAGCTTCTGCGATTAGGTCGTTTGCTGTTTTGACGACGATGTTTTTGAGAAATGTGTATTCTCTAACCTCGCCGATGAGGGGGATCATAAGCTCTGGCACAAAGTTCTCCCACTCGGGATGCGCTTTTTGGGAGTTGATTGCGGCTTTGATGATCGCCCTGGTTTGCATTACGGCAATCTCGGGATATGTGATGGCAAGGCGGCAGCCCCGATGGCCCATCATTGGGTTGAACTCGTGGAGTGACGTTATAATCCCTTTGATTTCATCTAGGGTCTTGCCGTGCGCCTTTGCCAACGCCTCGATATCTTGCTCTTCGGTGGGCAAGAATTCGTGCAAAGGCGGATCGAGATATCGGATGGTCACGGGCAGCCCGCCCATGGCTTCGTAGATGCCTTCAAAGTCCGCTTGTTGCATCGGCTCGATTTTTGCCAGAGCCTTCTCCCGCTGTTCGGTGGTATCGGAGCAGATCATTTCGCGGATAGCGGCTATCCTGCCTGCGTCAAAGAACATATGCTCAGTGCGGGTGAGTCCGATACCCTCGGCGCCGAACTCTCGGGCAACTCTGGCATCGTGGGGGGTATCGGCATTTGTCCTGACACCCATTTTTCTATATTTGTCTGCCCAATCCATGATGCGGCCGAACTCGCCGCCAATGGTTGCGTCGACGGTACCAAGGGTTTCGCCATAGATATGTCCGGTGGAACCGTCCAGGCTGATCCAGTCACCTTCGTTGAAAGTTCTGCCGCCAAGCTCGAACAGTTTGTTTTTTTCATCCATCCTGATGGCGCTGCAGCCTGCAACGCAGCAGGTGCCCATTCCCCTGGCGACGACTGCCGCATGGGAAGTCATCCCGCCGCGGGCGGTGAGTATGCCTTTTGCCGCAGCCATGCCTTCGATGTCTTCGGGAGATGTTTCAAGTCTGACCAGGATCACGGGCTCCCCGCTGTCTGCCCATTTTTTTGCAGTGTCGGCGGTGAAGACGACTCTCCCGGTTGCGGCTCCTGGCGAAGCGGCGAGCCCGGTGCCTACGGGCGTCGCAGCCTTGAGGGCTTCGGGGTCGAACTGGGGATGCAAAAGGGAATCAAGGGATTTCGCGTCTATCATGGCGACTGCTTCTTTGTCTGATATCGCGCCTTCGTCCACCAAGTCGCAGGCGATTTTTAAAGCAGCCGCAGCGGTGCGTTTGCCGTTTCGGGTCTGGAGCATGAAGAGCTTGCTGTCCTCTATCGTGAACTCCATATCCTGCATATCTCTGTAATGCCTTTCAAGGATCCCGCAGATTTCGACAAATTCGTTGTATACGTCTGGCATGATTGTCCTGAGTTGGTCGATGTCTATTGGTGTGCGGATTCCTGCAACGACATCCTCTCCCTGGGCGTTGAGCAAATACTCGCCAAAGAGCATTTTTTCGCCGGTTGCAGGGTTTCGGGTGAAGGCAACGCCTGTGCCGGAAGTGTCTCCCAGGTTTCCAAAGACCATTTCCTGGACGTTGACGGCAGTGCCCCAGTCACCGGGTATGTCATACATTCTTCTGTAAGAAATCGCTCGGGGGTTGTTCCATGAACGAAAAACTGCCCGAATCGCACCCATTAGCTGAATTTTCGGGTCGTCCGGGAAGTCGCTTCCGATATTCGATTTATAAACAGCTTTGAACAGTACCGCCAGCTCTTTGAGGTTGTCGGCAGTGAGCTCGGTGTCTTCAGTAACATGGTTTTTTTCTTTCATCTCGTCGATGAGTTCTTCGAAAAAGGATTTGCCGACCTCTGCCACGACATCGGCGTACATCTGGATGAAACGCCTATAGCAGTCAAAAGCCCAGCGGGGATTGCCGCTCTTTTGCGCCATGGTCTCAACAACGTTTTCGTTTAATCCAAGGTTGAGAATGGTATCCATCATGCCTGGCATCGAGGCACGGGCGCCGGAGCGGACGGAAACAAGCAGGGGGTTTTCAGCATCGCCGAACTTTTTCCCTGTGAGGACTTCCAGTTTGTCGATGTATTCCATTATTTCGCTCTGGATGTCTTCGGAGATAGTCTCTCCATCGTCATAGTACTTCGTGCAGGCTTCTGTCGTAACAGTGAAGCCCTGGGGGACTGGCAAGTTAAGGTTGGTCATTTCGGCAAGGTTCGCACCCTTGCCGCCCAAAAGCGCTTTCATGTCTCCGTTGCCTTCGGAGAACAAATATACATACTTGTGGCTCATAAACTACTCCTCATAACTTATAAAATTGTTTTTCGTAAAAAACTTTTTGTTATGCTTAATCAACTATGATTATACACTATAATTATTCTCGGAATTTGAGAATTTTACTTAAGTTTTACAACAATCTAACTTTTTTTCTGAACACGGGGACGGTCTGAACATGGGGACGGTCCTTTTGTTCACGCGTGCGCGTGAACGCGGGGACGGTCCTTTTGTTCACGTGTTCGCCCAGTAATGAAAACCCGGGAGTAGCAGCTCCCAGGTTTTCGATTTGAGGTGATTGCTATGCAACACATCTCATCATCGCGCCCAAAGAATAGCACAGTCGGGAGCCGTGTGTCAATAAAAATTGAATGGTTTTGAACATGGGGACGGTCTTTTTGTTCATGGTGCTGCGAAAGACTCGACATGTCGCCAAATCTTCCGTTTGACAGGATTTTAAATTGGGTTGATTTCATCCGTATCCGGCAAATGACAGTTCAAAATGAACAAAAGGACCGTCCCCGTGTTCAAATAGTATTTCAACGTAACAAAGAGAAAGATTTGTACATAAACAATTGACATACAGCCACTGGATGTGCTATTCTTTGGTAGCGAAGAAGTGATATGTTGCATAGCAATCACCTCAAAGAGAAAACCCGGGAGCGGCTACTCCCGGGTTTTCATTTTGTGGCTTCTGCTGGCTTAGTTTCTTCTGCTGTCTAGCCACTTGCTGAAGACATGGACAACCACGCCAACAGCGACAGAGAAGAAGAATGCGAATATATGTTGCATGACTTACCTCACCTCCAACCTTCTGTTGGAACCAGCAACAACAAGTATACACTACAATTATTCTCGGCGTTTGCGAATTCTATTTAAGTTTAGCAACAATCTAACTTTTTTCTCTGAACGTGGGGACGGTCCTTTTGTTCATGATGCGAAAGACTCCGCATATGTGAACATGGGGTCGGTCCTTTTGTTCATGATACGGAAAATTCGAAATGACGCCAAATCTTCTGTTTGACAGGATTTTAAATTGGGTTGATTTCATCCGTATCCGGCAAAGCGAATGTCCAAGAATGAACAAAAGGACCGTCCCCGTGTTCAAGCGAATGTTCAAAAATGAACAAAAGGACCGTCCCCGTGTTCACGTGTTCACAAGAACCGTCCCCGTGTTCACACCCACCGTCCTCGTGTTCGTTCATTTTCCGACGCAGAAGCGTTCGAATATTCTGGCTACGATGTCTTCTCGCATCTCTTTGCCTGTGACTTCGCCGATTGCCTTGAGCGCGTCCTCCACATCTGTGAGTACAGCGTCTGCTGTCACCGAAGCAGCGATGGCATCTATTGCTCTGAAAATGCAGTCTCTCCCTCGGGAAATGGCTTCTGCTTGGCGCGCATTTGTAATGATTTCCCCTGCGGGGTGGTTTGCGGGCTCAGGAACCGCTTTTTTTATCAGGTCCTCCAAGCCATCAAGCCCATCTCCGGATATGGCGCAGATTCGGCAATACTCGATACCAAGGGAAGATAGCTCCTGATCTCCCAGAGCCTGGGGCAGGTCAGATTTATTAACGACAAGGATTTTCGATACGGACTCAGGGATCAGGCTCAAGGAATCGAAGTCTTCCTGAGTAAGAACCTCGGAGCCGTCAAAAACAAGCAATACCAATGACGAACGCTTGACTGCATCAAATGTTCGCATGACCCCCAAACTCTCGACGGCATCCTCCGTGCTTCTCACACCGGCTGTGTCTATGATGCGCAGCAATGTATTGCCGATGAGCAGTTTTTCTTCGATTGTGTCGCGAGTTGTACCTGGCGTATCGGTGACGATTGCTCTGTCATAACCCAGCAGGGCGTTGAGCAAGGAAGACTTTCCTGTGTTCGGTCTTCCGATTATCGCTGTTGGGACGCCATCGCGCAGCACCTTGCCCCGAGCATGGGTCGCCAGCATGTGGGTCAGTTCGTCGAAAACGCCCTGTAAAATGCAGACATAGTTGTCTGTGTCGAATTCGTCGATGAACTCTTCAGGATAGTCGATTTTCACGTGGAAATGAGCCATAATGTCTATGAGCGTGGAATAGATCGTATCTAGCTTACCCTTTATTGCGCCTTGCAGCTGGGCTGCTGCGTTGTTGGCGGCAGCAGGGGTGTGGGCTTCTATGAGGTCGATCACCGCTTCCGCTTGGGTGAGGTCCATTTGCCCATTGAGAAATGCACGTTTCGAAAACTCTCCCGCTTCCGCTTGTCGAACGCCATGGGAAAAAAGGGAACGTAGCGCTTCGGCAAGTACAACCGGAGAACCATGGCAGTGGAATTCTACGGTGTTCTCCCCCGTGTAGCTGTTTGGCGCACGAGATATGGTGCACATGCACAGGTCCAGCAGCCGACCATCTGCATCATGGAGTTCCCCGTAGTACATTTGCCTGTTTTCGCCGTTTTCTAGTTTGACCCCGCTAAAAGCGCGAAATATCTTGTCGGCGACCGATATTGCTTCGCTTCCGCTTACCCTTACTATCCCAATCGCAGAGACGATACCACCGGTAGCGATGGCGGCTATTGTGTCTGTCATTTTTCATATTCCTCGTAATGTATTTACATATTTTATGCTTGGGTGTATTATAATGGAAACGAGGGGATATGTAAACAACGTAAAATGTATTTGGCTTCTGGCATAACCAGTAAAAATGCACCACTAGAACAAGTAGCACAAAGGATGGTAATATGATTAAGATACTAATAGTTGAAGACGAAAAGCCCATATCTGACCTTCTGCGGATGAGCCTGACGAAAGCTGGGTATGAGTGCGTCTGCGTATACGATGGTTTGGACGCGGCGGATCTTCTGGAAAACGAACGCTATGATTTGATTCTGCTAGATGTGATGCTCCCGGGCGCAGATGGATTCGAATTGATGGAATATATCAGACCTTTGGAGATGCCCGTTATTTTCATTACTGCAAAGGACATGGTTGAAGACAGGGTGAGGGGCTTGAAGATGGGAGCGGAAGACTATATAGTGAAGCCCTTCGAGATAATCGAACTCTTGGCGAGGGTGGAAACGGTGCTGCGACGTTATCAGAAAATAGACCGCATGATCGAAGTTGCAGGGATTTCCATCGACACCCGTTCCATGGTGGTGAGGCGGGAAGGTGAAGAAATCTCATTGACAAGAAAAGAATATGAGCTGCTTCTTCTCTTTGCCCGCAATCCTGGTACTGCCCTTTATAGGGAAACCATATATGAACGGGTCTGGGGCGGAGACTATTACGGCGACAGCAGGACAATCGACCTCCATGTGCAAAGGGTAAGGAAAAAAGCAGGATGGGAAGACAGGCTGCAATCGGTGTATAAAGTGGGATACAGACTGGAAATTTGAATTAGGAATTAGGAATTAGGAATTAGGAATTCCGAATTTTCATCATGTTCTTTACATTTTGCGTTATATTTTTAATGGTCGCATTGATTAGCGTTACGATAATGCTGGAGATTTATGGTTCTGTTTGTTTAGAAGAGGTGTTTTACGGTTACTAGTTACGGGGTAACAATCCAGTGTCATTGCGAGGAGCGAAGCGACGTGGCAATCTTAATAGACAGCAATTTTGGTGTAGTAAGATTCTTCGCTACGCTCTTAAGTGACACGGTTTGTGCCTACGAAATACACCATGACTAGTAACGTTTTGAGCGGGGGATAGGGGATGCGGTTTGGTACGAAAATAATGATAGTCTTTACCGTTATGCTTGCTCTTGCGTTCGGGATTGGCGGGAGCCTGCTCATCGTGACATCGACGAGAAATTCGCTGAGCCAGTCTCAAGGCTCTGCTGCCAATGCCCATACACTGATCCTTTACACACTTTCGACGGTCAGCTTCGCGCCCCATTCAGAGCAGCAGGTGAGGGACTATAGCGAACTTGTCAACGCATTGACTCGCATGGATGCCCAAGGCGGGCAGAGCTGGCGGTCTTTGCGGCTATCGGACAGCGAGGGAGTCGTATATGTGACAAGGGAGCGCGGACTGTATAACAACAGCCTGGTGGAGAGCGTGGGCAGCGACAATTATGCCATGACTGCCTTTCGCAGCGAAACTGGGGACTATCACCTGCAGATCGCAGGGCAGTTTCAGTATGGAACCCAGCTGATGTACCTGGAGAGCATACACGACATCACCCATGTATTTGCGGGGCGGCAGTATCAGCTCGTAGTGTTCAGGCGAATGCTGGTGATTGTCGTCCTCGTGGGCGCCGCCTTGTCTTGGCTGTTGTCTTTTCTGATGACGCTGCCATTGCGCAGGCTTTCCAGGGTGACACGGAGGATAGCTTCCGGTGACCTGAGCTATAGGGCGGCGATGAGCGGAAAAGACGAAATCGGAGTATTGGCAACGGATTTCAACAACATGACAGACAGGCTGGAAGAAAATATAAACGAAATGAAGGACACTGTTCGTCGGCAGGAAGAGTTCATGGGCGGTCTTGCCCACGAATTGAAAACGCCCTTGACATCCATCATCGGCTATGCTGATCTGCTGCGGGGGCACAGCCTTTCCGACAGCGACAAAATTGAAGCGGCGAACTACATATTCATGGAAGGCCGCAGGCTGGAAGTGCTGTCATTGAGGCTCCTTGACCTAATCGTACTAAGAAAGAGAGACTTTACGTTCCTCCCTATAAAAATCAGGAACATCGTTGAGGACACAACAAGACTGCTGCAACCGGCACTGGATCAGCGGGAAGTCAGTATATCCAACGACTGCGATGAGACGGAATGCATGATCGAGCCAGATCTGTTTATGTCGCTTCTGGTCAACATTATAGACAACTCCCGAAAAGCCATTGAGGAGTCAGGAGCGATTAGGATATATTCGCGCGCTCTGGGGGATTGGTGCGAAATCAGGATAACCGACAACGGAAAAGGCATCCCGGAAGAAGAGCTGGAAAAAATAATGGATGCCTTTTACAGGGTCGACAAATCTCGTTCAAGGTCCCAGGGGGGCGTGGGCTTGGGGCTTCGCCTTTGCGACGAAATTGTCGAGCTCCACAATGGGGAAATTGTAATAGAGAGCGAGCTTGGCGTGGGAACCACGGTAATCGTCAAGCTGCCGATTGAAAATTCAGAATTTGGAATTCGGAATTCGGAATTTGGTTATATGCCAGAGTGCAATAATATGGAATGAGGAATCGGTCATGACGAATGAGGCGCAGGCCGCTATTACCAAGCAGCTGCTGCAAAAATATATCCCGTTGCTTGCCGTTGCAGCCGGGTTGGTATTCAGCTTTTTTCTTCCCAATGCGGCGGCTAATGTTATGGACGCGAGGATGCTCGACAATCTCATCATCATCGAGGCAGAAAGCATCAGCTTCGAAACAGAGTTGGAGATGAGCCTGACGGATCGTCTGACGCTCATTTCAAGCTCAAACTCAGAGGTAATCTCTTTGGCGACGGGGCATGCCATGAACATAGACAGCGCAAAGGTAAGCGTTATCAGGGAGCTGGGGGTCTTTTTTGGGGACAAACTTCTTGGATTCAAAGTCGAAGGCAGCACAGTTGAAGAGGGAAATGCGGTGTTTGTCATTGAGGCGGACAACCCAGCAGTGAACATGATAATATGGGAATTTCGTGTCATTGATTCGGAAGGCAATGAAGCCACTGTTACGCTGGACGATGAAACGGGCATCATCCTAAAGCTGATCTATCAACGCAAAAGCGTCGCAATAAACCAAAACAGTTCGGAAAAAGCAGCCAACATCATCATGGGAAATATAATAGAAAGAGACGAGCTGTACGAAACGGCGCAGCGTTTGTCGGAATTGATGAGCGAGTACTATGGTGTTCCAGTCAGGTTGGGCGACTACCAGCTGGGCAGCAATATCGCCTATTACAGAGCAGACATGTACGAGCGTGGTTTCGTGATCCCCATGTACGGCGTCGTAAGGGCAAACAGCTTCACGATAAACGAGCGGCTGTAGTGGAGCACGTGAACACGGGGACGGTCCTTTTGTTCATTCGTGTATTTGAACACGGGGACGGTTCTTTTGTTCATTGCGAAGATTCACTTGCTGGGTACGGAGGAAATCAGCACATTTGAACACGGGGACGGTCCTTGTGAACATTCACTTCGGATACCGAGGAAATCAGCCCAATCGACAATCCTGTCAAGCTGGAGATTTGGCAATATGTCGAATCTTTCGCTGTTTTGAAAAAAGGACCGTCCCCGTGTTCACCTGTGTTCACAAGAGCGGTCGGTGTTCGTACTTGAATTGGGACATTGACCGTTCAGGTAGAAAATACGACCGTTCGGGTGCAAAATACGCAAAAATTGTCAATAGCAATTATAATTGCATTATCTTAAGCGAAAGGAAGATTCTGTTATGAGAAAAAAAACAGTACTAGTTATAGCACTTTCATTTGCCGCATTATGCGCAACGGGCATACTGCTTTATTACTCAAAGCTGGGAGAGAACGAAATGAGCGACCTATACACTGGGCTTATAGGTAACTTTCAAACAGCAGATTGGCGTCGATGGCCAACCAAGTGGATACTTGGGTTCGCTGGAATTGGCATGGCTTTTTACGCATTCAAAACTTGGTACAGTAATGCCAAGTGAAGCACAATAGAAAGAAACGAGCTGTACGAAATGGCGAACTAACGAAGGCGTTGCCGGTAAACGGTCAGTGTGAACACGGGGACGGTTCTATTGTTCATTCGTGAACATTCACTTGCTGGATCTCGATGGTATTAGCCCAATCGACAATCCTGTCATGCGGTAGATTTGGCAAGATGTCGAATCTTTCGCAGTTTTGAACAAAAGGTCCGTCCCCGCGTTCACGTTCACGTCCCCGCGTTCGCGTAGTAATGAAGGCACGGTGTTTTGGGATAAATAGGCATATCGACAATTGGGGGAGTTGTACAATGTGCAGCTCCCTTGATTGCACTTGAAGAACAATATGTTAAGGAGATTGTAATGATGAACAACAAGAAAACATATGCATTGGTGGCGCTATTGCTGCTGATAACAATAAGCGCCTGCTCATCGGCAGCAGCAGTCATAAAGTCGACATCGAACAGCCACATAGACGATAATAAATTTATTCTGAAGCCAACGCATCTTACCACCAGTGATACTAGCAATAACTTTATTCGACAAGTTTCATACAATGCGGAACACATTTATCTGCTGTATGGCTACGACTATGTAGACCACCAACCGTCTTTTTGTGGGATTGAGGTTCTTGACAAACAGCTCAACCCTGTCAGAAAAATTGATAATGTTCCCCATGATGAAAATTACGATCTTGCGTCCATTGCGGTATGTGGCGATGGCAGCTATTGGACACTTGGGACAATAAGAGAAAATGACAAAAAACAGACAATGCTTCATTATTTCAGCCAGGATGGACATGAGCTTCTAGCGGTAGATTTGTCTCAAAAATACGGAGTCTTTAGTTGGTACTACAAAGGTACAGTCGATAAGAACAACGGAATATATATCATAACAAATAACGGCGCAATGAGCAGCAAGGGGTACATATACCTTATTGACACAGACGGTGAACTGGCTGCACAATGGGAATTTGATGAGTATTTTCTCAATTTGGGAATATGCGTTCTTGACAACGGGAAGACTATAGTTTCGCAAGAAAATATAAGAATGCCAACCCAGTTTTATGAGTTGAAAGAAAGCGGAACAGCAGAGCGCATAGGTGAATACTATACTGGAGTAGTCATTGCACCTGGAGTTGGAAATTTCGTTTATATCAACATAGATCAAGACATATATAAGCTGTCTCTTGACACTTTTACTACAGAGCACATATTGAACTATACTGATTTTGAGGGACAGATGTTTGTTAAGGAATTGTTAAGAACACTGGTTGTGTTCTCGGATGAAGAGATTTACGGATACATCAACGGGCGCATCCATGCGTTCGAGCGACCGATAGAAAACGAAGAACTGCTTAATGGAGGTGTAGAAGAGGACCTGCGTCAAATAATCAGTATTGCAACATATGGACCCAACCTAGCTTTTAACACGGCTGTACATGAGTTCAACTCCCAAAATGAAGACTACAAAATGGTTGTAACGGACTATAGCAAATATGACAATGAAGCAAACGGCGCAGCTGGCAGGCTGAGCCTGGAAATTATTTCGGGTAAAATCCCTGATATGTTCTTTTGGGGGTTTATGGCGAACCAGACGGGATTTGACGCAGCGATGTATGCATCATCAGGGTTATTCGCCGATATGTACGAATATCTCGACAAGGACCCAACATATAGCCGAGATAGTTTTATTCCAAACATTCTTGATGCCCTAGAATCCTCGGATGGTACTTTATGCGAACTGCCCTTTGACTTTATTGCTGGCGTGGTCGCCTGCAACCGTGAGGAGATACCACTGGAAAAATGGAATTTCGACGAGTTCTATGTAGAGTTGGAGAAGCATCCGGAAGCTGAATTCATATACGGAAGCGTCACTAAAGAGATAATCCTCTACCTTACCCTGAGCAACAACTGGGACGAGTTTATCGACTGGAGAACCGGAGCGTGCAATTTTGATTCCGAGTCATTTCATATGCTGCTGGAGTTCTGCAAAGACCATGTGGGCGATTTGGACGACCTTGCGAACTATTCCCTTGCCCATGAGGCTATCGCAGACGGGATGCAGTACCTTGTATATAATGTCCTGAGCAATGTTTCGGCAATCCAGAAATTCAAAGCGATGTTTGGCGCCGAAGTCACTTTTATCGGCTTCCCGACCGAAAAGGGCAGGGGGAACTCGATTCAACTGGTCAGCAGTGCTTCAATATACGATGACTCGCCATGTAAAGACATATGCTGGGAGTTTCTGCGACAGTTCTGCGACCCCGAATATCAGCTGAGTAACTTCGAGATGCTCCCAACAAATGCGAAGGCTATCGAAGAGAGGCTCCGCAACCCTGCAAAGTATGAAGACATAGGCGCAAGCATCACATACTATGGACAAAAGGGTGAACCGCAAACGGTTGTTTTTATAGAACCGAATGAAGACGAAATAGCTCAGATGAGGCAGCTGATATACTCCCTCGATCGTGTCCACAGGCTTAATATGGATTTAGTGATGATTATCCTTGAAGATGCTTCAACATATTTCTCAGGACAACGGACAGCGGAGGAAACCGCAAAAATCATCCAGAGTAAAGTATCCATATATCTCAGTGAACGGTCGTGAGGAAGCATATGTGTTGCAATGGAGTCATGCACGATTGCGCATTTTGCTGAGCTCCGAGATAACGATACACCTACTGAAACATACAGTAGCTCCCGAACGGAATATCCCGTTTAGGAGCTATTGTGTTAGTCATTTTTCATTAGCCGATGGGAATTGGACATTTGAACCTTTCTTTAAATTTTCAGTTGCCCAGTAATATTTTGGGGGAACGTGATCATATAAAGACCATTCTTATTGCAGTAGCATGGTCTTTATTGAGAAATGCGGTACTCTAATGTAGTGCGTTTCTCTTTGTTTCGCACATATGATAACATGGTGTTCATCGCCCCCGAATGGTTGGCATATGTACTTAAACGTAGATATAAACCGTTCGGGTTGAAAATATGACCGTTCGGGTGTAAAATACTCGAAAATCGCTGCTTGTTGCTATAATTGAATTATCTTAAACAAAAGGAGAAATACAAAATGAAAAACACAAAAAAGAAGAACAAACTGCACAAATTAATCGCCAAGGTATCTATGCGCTCTGCTGTTGCTGGAGCGGGGCTTACTAGTAAACTTGGGTATTTTCAACCTGCTGTACCTAAAAGAATTGCAAAATGACGGGTTCTTCAAAACAACAGAGTAATGGAGAATAAATGTCAGGGTGTATACATGAATAGGCGGCAAGTAGGCTGTGACTCTATTTTTGGAGCATCGTCAAACCATACACTTGCCGCCTGCAACTATGGTACACTGTACTCTATCCTGAAATCGGAGGTTAAGAATATGAGAATCGCAATTTGCGAAGACGATCCGAAATATGCACAGCAACTGAGGACGCTGATACATAAATGGTCTATTACCAACGAAGAACCTGTTGATGTGTCTGTATATTCCGATGCTGAGACACTATTTATGCAGCTAGAAGAGACTGAATATGACATCTTCTTCCTCGATATCGAGATGAAGAGGATGACGGGGATGGAATTGGCGAAGCAGATTCGGAGGTACGATGATGAAGTTGTTATCATTTTTGTTACAAGCCACAGCAGCTACAGTCTCGAAGGTTATGAAGTTGCGCCACTGCATTTTTTGATGAAGCCTGTAACCGAAGGGAAGATTTTTCAGGTCCTTGATAAAGCGTATACGATATATAGCTTAAGGGGTGGAGGCGGGGTGCTTATTAAACTCGAGTCAGTGGAAAACAAAATCCCTGTGGATAGTATACTCTATATATCGACTATGTCCCACAGCACAGCGATCGCAACCTCAGATGGACTCATAGATGCAAAAGAAACGACACAGCAGGAATTGATGAAGAAGCTACCTCCACATTTCCAGAGTTGTCATAGGACATATATAATCAATATGCACAAAGTCAACGCCGTTTATAATGACAGGGTATTGCTTTCCGATGACACATACATACCTGTAAGTAGACGCAATCAGAAAAAAATTCAAGAATACTTTATCAAACTGAATTCGAGGTAAGAACATGGGTCTAGATTGGATAATTATTGAAACATTGGCCGTGCTTGTTGAAACCACACTGGTCGCATACTTTGTGGACAGACAACTAAATAGAAAAAGCAATGGGAAGCAATCTGTAGTAGTTTTGCTTTTAGTTATTTCTGCTTGGGGTCTTATTGGCACATTTAGCGGAATCTCCCAGTTGGTGTATGATATTATGGATGGTCTGCTCTATGTTGTCTGTGTGTTTTTGTTATTTGAAGGTTCTGTTTCTAAAAGACTGTTTGTTGTGTTATCCGTTCCCGTTGTCTTCACAACAACCACTATGTTTGGTGCTGCTATTGTTGGGGTTGCGATTAGCAGTCCGATTTCTCATACTCTGGTAAATCAGGATACATCAAGATTGATGACAATAATATTCATCAAGATGACCCAGTCTGTTGTTTTTCTGTCGATTGGGAGAAAGAGAAAGCTCAACACTGAGATTGGAAAAGCACCTGGAATTATTCTTGTCATAAACACTGTTTTATGCATGTTATCAGAAACTCTGTTGTGGCTCTACGTTTCGAGAAACGAGATATCTCTTGGAGATCACACTTTATTTGCCGTTTCTTCTGTCTGTATGCTCTTTGTGCTAATTGGCGGTTACGTTTTATACGAAGTTTTCTCGAGGCTTGAGAGGGAAAACAGCGAACTGTCTGGAGTCGTGCAGCGAAACGAAATGGAGAGCCACTATCACGAGGAGATTAAGCTTCTCCACGATGACCTGCAAAAGTGGAGGCACGAATACAGGAACAACCTGCTTGCGATTCGAGGCTTTGTTGACGATGAAGATTATGGCGGGGCTTCGCAATATATCGATGAAATGACAGGAACCCTTTCGATAGACAAACCGTTTGTTCAGACAAACAATTCCGCGCTGGACGCAGTCGTCAATTCCAAACTGTGGCTAGCGGATTCCAATGGCATCCACGTGAATGCGCAGACACTGCTTCAAGAAAGCGGCGTTATTCGGCGTATATTGATAAGCGACCTGTGCTCAATTCTTGCTAACCTCCTTGACAATGCCATCGAAGCATGCAACCGAATGGACAATGAAAACAGAAAGCTCATTACATTGGAGATATTCGATAAGGGCGACAGTTTCTATGTGTCGATATACAATAGCTACGATGACATCATCCTTCGTGCAGGGGAGGATTTCCTGTCAACGAAGAGAAAAAACAAAGTCGGCATCGGGATAAAATATGTGGACGAGATAATTAAGAAATATGATGGGTATATAAGGCGGGAGTACAACGGCGAGGTGTTTGCGACCCAGCTTGTGCTTCCCCTTGTGGAACCTAAAG
>Ga0099364_10008154_pt1 | contig 14797 bp, 16 predicted proteins | sample TergutTh196P3_FD_73070 | JGI IMG/M metagenome (GOLD analysis project Ga0099364, IMG submission 73070) | Microcerotermes parvus P3 segment gut microbial communities from Pointe-Noire, Republic of the Congo - Th196 P3 | ecosystem: Host-associated > Arthropoda: Insects > Digestive system > Gut ... | reverse complement strand
CATTTTAACCCCCTTGTGCCAAAGCACCCTGCCAAACTAGCAGATAAACAGGATAACGCCTCGTATTGTCCAATACAGGTGTAAAGCCAATAGACTAACCAACCCAAGGCAGCTGCTATAACCACCTCTGACAACACCCGCAGCAACACAAAAATGTTTTTCATTAATCTTCCGGTTTATTTTTTGTAATGATTTTGCTTCGTAAATCACTATAGCTCCGCATCTCTTCGGCTAGTTCATCTACGGATTTGTTAGGGTGTAACCGCTTGAAGATATAAATCACAAGCACATCTACCCCGTTAATCCCACAATACCCCGCTACACCTGCTAAACTAAACGCCATTCCTTTATGACAGTCCAACCAACAGTAAAGCGAATAAACCAACCCTCCTATAAAAATAGCTGTTATTATCTCTGTGATTAAAACCGCAAGTGTTCTCGTGGTACAATCCCGTGCGTTCATCCACTTCACACAAGCGCCAAATATCGAAAAAAGTATCAAGCCTAGACATAATAACACGCTATCAGACATTTTCTTCCTTATTGTTTTCTCTCGTAGTCAACAACATCAGATGGATTACAGCAAATGCCGCCGAAATAACAATCAATAATACAATGCCGAAAACCATCAACCGCATAGCATCCGTATTTACGGAATACATCGACACACCTACAAGTAATAGAATTCTATTATCATATCGGTCATCTGTCGGTATCCACCGCCATCGCAATACTACCTCTATCGAGCGATGTCCTGGTGTTTTATGTACAACAGTATAATAACCTTCGTTTTCGGACCGTAACTGACACATCAAATCACTATGGTCTCTTGGCTCAAACCACCAATTATCTGTTTCCGGGATAATTCTTTGCGAAATAGTATTAAACTGACTATCCATTAATTCGGCATAAATCTCCGGCATGGAATCAATACTTTCCGTCAACACAATAAATGTTCCCCTGTGTTTGTCTGCCTCCCAGTCGCCGTCTTGCTCTATTAGATGGTCAACAAGGTTACAGACGTGTTCTACGTCATACTCCAATGATTGCATCTTGGCTGCCAATAAATCACGCTTGCTTTGTACACTTACTTCCTGGAAATATAGCGTAAATACAGCAAGAATGAATATTGCCCCTAACAGAACGTAACGTCTTGCATTTCTTGATTTTTGCATGATAATTATTCGTATATTATTATCCACCGAAAGTAATCAAACACCGCCACCATCGCCAATCCGATAAGTATACCAGTAGTAGCAACGACACCCGATTTAACCAAACACGACACCATCAAAGCAATATTCATATCTTCTCCCTTAAAAAATACGCTGACCAGCCACATACGCCTTGTCAATCTCTATCCCGTTCACAAAAAGGCTATCAACTTCTTTACCGTTCAGCCACATACCGCCGCTACTCACGATAACAAGCGTAACCGTTTCCGTAGCAATACCTACACTATTTACTGCCCGTACCCTAAAGGTGTACGTGCCTGCTTGTGCTGTCGTACCAGATATAACCCCTGTACTTGCCGAAATAGCCAATCCCGGCGGTAAGCCCGTTTCACTGCCGACAGGAGATAAAACACTCCACGTTATAGGCAAGTCGCCCGTTACCGTGACTGCTTGATTATACTCTGTATTAGACAGTCCGTTAGGCAGCGTTGTCGTTGTGATCGCAGGCGGAACAGCAACGGTGCATATAAATGCCCTAGAATCACTATCAATAGCGTTAGTTGCCGTTAATTGGAAATTGAACACGCCACCCGCCGAAGGCGTACCTGACAACACATTATCAACCAACGATAATCCCGGAGGTATTGTTCCGTCTGTTACTGCCCACGAAATAGGAGCCGTACCATTCGCCGCAAACGTTGTTGTGTGCAGTGTACCCTGTACCGCAGAAAGTATAGCACCAGTTGTAATTATCGGTGCACCGCTCGGCCCTACTGTAATTGAAAATTGTTTTATATCAGCATACGCATCTCCTGTTATATTTGACGCTTTAACAGAAAACACATACGTCCCTTGTGTTGTAGGCGTACCGGTAATAGCAGCACCTATTAACGACAGCCCCGGTGGTAAACCTGTTTCACCAACATCTAGCGGTTCAATACTCCATGTGATAGGCGAAGTACCTGTTGCTGATAAAGTTTGTGTGTATGCCGCACTCACATTACCGCTATTGAGTACGACTGTTTGGATCGCCGGTTTTGTTACTACCAACAGTTCAAACGACTCCTGTGCTGAACTGCCTAAATTTTGTACTCTTAAATCAAAATTATATGTCCCTGTTGTTGATGGTGTGCCGGAAAGAGTTGCCGTTAAGGGGTCGAACTCTAACCCCGGCGGCAGTGTACCAGATTCGGTAAATCGCCACTCGTTATCGTGTACGTAATCGGTACACTGCCCGATGCGGTAATCTGCCCCGAATACGCCGTACCCAAACGTCCGTAACCTAACGTAGTCGTTGTGATAACAGGTAGTTCATACACGTTAAGCGTAAACAACTGTGTATCGTAGTCAATGCTATTCTCCGCCCGTATAGAGAATGAAAACGTACCCGTTTGGGTCGGCGTTAGTAGGCATTTTGCTTCCCGTTGTGTTTATGTCCTCTACTGGTATTACCCTGATCCAGCGAGAGGACAGCCTTGTTCGTGGTCTTCATCGCCACAATCGAAGTTCAAAAACAATGATTAGTCAGTAAGTCGTGATTGATTGTCGCTTGGATGCCCTGAATTTAGACTTCTTAATTTTTTTTATGAGATGGGCTTGACAACGCAGATGGTAATTGATAAAGTTAAATAGGGGGTGGTGCACTGAATCATTATTCGTTTAGTGATAATTCGGTAATGTGTGGGGCTTTAGTCCTCGTGTGGTAGATTCAACAATTCTAACAGAATGCTGCTCTTCCTGAACCTAATGGTACAGGTACCCGTAGCAAATACTTTGATGAGTGGACGTGCCGTAATTTTGTTAGGGTCGTTGTATGACTTCGAGAATGGTTGCGCGGTCGATCCGATATTTCTTCGAGACTTGAAAAATTTCTGTTCATTGCCGAGCAATCAGTTGAGTATTGTTTTAGAAAAACTAAAACAAACCGACTCTTACATGAATGTCGAAGCCATCATTAATTTTGAGTACGAAACTAACGTAGCCGACTCGGTTTTACGTTTTCTTAAATGTTTTTCCGTAGGCACGGAAGGTTTTGTTGAGTGGCTGGCTGAATTGAGAGCCTCTTCGGATATCGTTCAGAGAGAACTGTCAGAGAATGATTGGGAAAGTTTTCAGGAAAATTTTCGGTTGGTTCAAACAGCTGTTCCTCTTCGCTGTGTTGTGAGCCATGTTAAATGCGAAAATCTTCAAACAATTATCGGGAATCAATTTCAAGATGTTGATATCATTTGCGATATTCGTCCCATTTTTGACGCGACTCACGAAATAGTTGAGGGGCTTATCCCAATAACAGTATTGAAATTCAGTTACCTCACACAAGTGGAAGAAACGAAAGCGTTGGAAATTGTTCTTACCGAGGAGCACATTGATTATTTAGCAGGAAAAATAAGGGCCGCCAAGAAAAAATTAGACGTACTACAGAAGACTTTTTCCAAAAGTGAATCTGTCACATAATAAGGCAGCATCTGAAAACAATACTTGAAAATATGATAGTGTCATTACAAAAAACAATTCGTCAGTTTTATAGCACTGATACTCGCAGGGGAACATTACAACAAGGGCCCTATCGGAACTGGACTAGTTCGAAGGTACATCCAAAAGAAGATACCAGCTCTTTTTTGGATTCTTCAGATATGAACAAAAAGGAATCTTTGACTTTTTATCGACCGCCTGTTCTAAATTTCCCCAGGCTTGGAAAATTAGCGGTGAGCCATATTCTTTCTCAATTAGAGTACGGGGAACTTCAACATTCCGATTTTCGTAATTTTTTGGATGATTTAGAGTCTACCCCATTGGAAAATTATGCTTCTCAAATATGTGGCGAGTTATTCAGGGTGATTAAAAAAAATTTACATACGCCTGACGACAAACACGAAGAAATCGTTGCACTTGGGTGTGTCATTAGAAAACTTGTGTTTAATTTTTCAGAAACAGAGTTGTCGAGAGTTGCAGAATTATTGAATCAGGTTAAGGATTATCGATACGAAAACAACTCGACAATCGTTGAAAAATTAATCAATAAAGCATTAGTGGACCGATTTGAATCTTACCCTATTGCACGCAGTGAATTGATGGTGCCAATTGTTGATGCTTTATGCGAAACAATTACTTGCTTCAATTCAGACATAAACACAAAGACAACAGTAACAAAAGTGACATTACTGGATGCCATTCTTGGCTTTGCGTGTTTTGCATCTGAACAACGATTGCGCGAATGTTCCTTTGATTTTAAGCTGCCAAAATCCCTTTCGTTACTACTTTACTCTATGGGGAAAGATATTCAAGGTGCAATAAACCATAAAATTTTGGAGGAAAATTTGCGTCCGAAAGTGTTACCATTCCTCGAACGCCTTATCAAGAATTGATAGGATGGTTCGCTATAGAGTTAATATCTATGCCACTCCATAAATTAAACGATACGCCTATTTCGCTGAAACAATTTTATGTATGTGCCCAAGAGAATGCTGCTACAAGTGTTGTGGTGCATATCGGTCTTGTAAATGAAGAACAGCACAGCGTGGAATATGGTCACTGTATAGCTTGGTCACATGTCGCACCTCCTTTCAGGCAAGTGGATTCGCAAGAAGTTCATGCAGTAGGTTGGCTATCGTCTCTATCTGAAAGTGAACGTGAAACAGTACAACTTTTTATTGTTAGGCACGCAGAGGAAGTTTCTAATATTCGCAAAGAGAAACAATATGTTATTTTTCCAAGCAGGACAGAGCGTTCTATGGACTGTCCTTATTGTAGATTCAGTTGTGCTGGGTTTGTAGTGGAAGCTTATCGCAAAATAGACATCGTATTGCTTGATGAAACCATGTTACCTGAACAATCGTTTGCCTCTCTCTGTAGTTATTATCCGTCGTTAAGAGAGTATGGGCCTAAAATGCGAGCAAGTTTAGGCTTAGATGGCAACGGTCCTTGGCGGGTTGTTCTTCCGGGTTATGTGCTTAACGCATTTAATAGAACGGATGATGAAATACGACAAAAGCCTTTCCAGCCCAAGAAAGAATATTGTTTTCTTTCATAAGTTTGCTTGGATGCCTATTTCAACGACTATTAAGACAACCTTAAAATTTTAAGAAATTGCTATGCCTAAGACAAAAAAACACACCGCCGCCATTCAAATAAAGAAGACACCTGTTGACGCTTTGTCACCAACGGATATAGCTAAGTGTGAATTACCGATAAGTTCAGATGGGTTTCCAGTAAGGCTTGTAACCTCGTATGATTTAGAAGCTGTTAAGGAGATGGTCGCAAGGCTGCGATGTGAGATACGAAAATAAAAGGGTAGGGAAATTAAAAATTAACTTCCTCTACCCTAGTATTAAACAACTTTAAACACACCAAATGCGTCAGAAGCTACCCAAGAGTAACCAGGAATTGTCAAGTGCGCAAAAACCGCATTGCCCCCAACCGTACCAGCCCAGAGTCTGTGACCTATGGGTGTAGCTTGAGTTATCCGGGAATGTCTGGAAGCCAGGATTACGAATAGGCATCTTGGCGAATTGTCCGGTATTTCTTTTGTCCATACCTAAAACAATTTCCCGCGTGCCCGGAGGTAATACCAATCCAAAACCACCTGCCGTTGTTGGCAAAGTCAATAGTTGCTGTAGCGGCTGTCCGATACCCAAGTCTTCGTGCTCATTGATGTCAATGCCGAACAGGTTGGCCAGCGGAACGCCTGTCCTTTTAGCAAAGATTTGTTCCCTGACACTTTCGGGCACCAACGACAGATCCCATGACCTCATACTGGCGGCTGCTTCAGGGCTGATATAAACATCAGTCAAAGCAAATCCGTTAGAAGTCATATTGCCGCCGCCATTCCTCTTCATAAACACCTGCATCAGGCTCAAGAGACGCGGGGTAATCTGGTTGGGGCTGGCCGTGTTATCATTCACGACGATATTGCGATAGTAAGCAGCGGCCATCAATGTTGACCATCCGTCACTATTCAATTTCTTAACGAAGCCATTCCGATAGACCGCCAAGCCTCGTGACAGGATGTCCCACCGGGCTTGTTCGATATAGCTCAAGTAAAAGTCGATTGAGTTACCGATCCGGTATGTGCTAATCTTGACACTTCCGGCACTTGCATACCTCTGCGGCAAGTAACCGTGATCAGGAATCGCATATGCCCAGAATTTGTCTCTGTCAGTCACCTGATAGAAGTCAATGGGAAAATCAATCTCGACACCTTTACCAACAGGAACCACCTCGAAGATGTCCCCAATGGTATCTTCGTCCAGCGGACCTGATCGAATGGGGGATTCGTCCGTGTAAATGATGTCAGCATAACTCATCAAGTTCGCCGTCATCGCTTTCACAATGAATCCCCAAGCTTCTTTACCCTCTTTCGACACAGGGTCTTCAGCGACAACCTTGAGCATCTTATGCTCTTCAGGGTGTTTCTTTGGATTACTCCAATCTTGCAAGAGCCTGGAGTATGCTCGATTATCAACCTTTGTATACATGTTTTTCTCCTTTCTAATTAATTAGGAATCTTGACGACCATAGGCGGGAATCTCAACGTATACGCGGGCGAAACCATTAGCGTCACGTTCCGACTGGAATGTACCGACACATGGGCTACCGGCTACCGTAGTAAAGTATCCATTCATGTTGTAATACGCCGGTTTATTACTCAGGACCGGATCCGCAGCTGGATCGATACATCTGGTAACACACCAACCATGATGATAAACAGCGGCTTTATTACCAACCATCATCACCTCAAAATCTGACATATCCCGTGAGTAACGAGTATTGTCATATTCTACGAAAGCCTGCAAAATAACACCGGCTGGAATCGTATCAGCCAATGTCCCTTGCGGCGGACCAACCTCTGCATTGGGGTCGTCCAGTGCCGCCCCGATGGGATTGGTGTAAATACAAACGATTGTTCCTTCTTCGCAAGGTGTATAGCAATAGTAGCTGATATCACTGCTTGCCGGATGGAAGTTTCGCTCTGGAAGCAAATTTCGTGGCATATTTCTGTCTCCTTCTATTACGAGTAATGTTATTGTTGCTTAACCTGCGTTACGCGATTGCGTGACGAACTTGCCCATCGATGCAAAGATACTGTTTTTGGATTTCTCCTTGTCTTTGTCATCCTCCTTCTCCTTGTCTTTGTCGTCCTCGCTTTTTTTAGCATCCACAGACTGCATGGTTTCAAACACATCAGCCGTAACTTTGCCGGACTTAATAGCCTCTTCGATAGCAGCCTTGGCTTTGTTTCCTGCAATGTGTGTACTGGCAACGAGTTTGAATTGTTCATCATTGAAATTGGCATAGGTTTTAACGAATGCCTCAGCCTCTTTCGCGTCAATACCGCCTTCCAGTAACAGTGCTTGTCTGGCCGCTGTTTCCTGAGCAGTCTTGAGTGCCGCAAGTTCTTTTTCGAGGGCTTCAATTTTTTCCGCTTTTTCCTTTTTGTCCTTTTCGTCTTCTTCCTTCTCCTTTTTGGCGGCTTCCAGCATGGCTTGGAGTTCCGCTTTCTCTTTCTTGTCTTTCTCTGCCTCCTTCTCACCAGCTTCCATGAGCTGCTTATAATGCTTCTCACTCAGTTGAAATTCACCAATGCTTGTCTTTGCCTGGGCAAGTTCATTGGTCAGTCCTTCAACTTTTGCCTGAAGTTTGTCGTTTTCTTTTTCAAGTTTGTCAGCGTTATTTGCTCTCGCCAGTACGCCGGCATACTCAATAGGATTGATTTCTGACATAGTTTTAGTCTCCTTCTTGGTTAAACTGCCAATAGTAATTTTATTGGCTACACTTTTGTTAAATGCAGCCGCCTTGTTTACCTCGGCAGCCGACATCGGCTCAAAACTTTTGGTAAGTATAATACTGTCAGGGTTGGCAGGGTTAGTCACAAAGCCTTTCCCCGTAAAAGTAATTCCCTTCAAGTATCTACCTATACGATAATATTCCTTGATGTTGCCGTCTTCTTTGACTGTATAGACTCCTTCCCCACCAAGCCATCTGAGAAGACCAGACATCCAGGCAGTTTCTTCATTTCTTGCAACGACCTTGACTGTCCCTGTGGCTTCATTGAGAAGTGCATAGTCAAACTCATCAAAATGAGCCTCCATACTCACTGCCATCTCGTCAGCCTCAATTTTCAAGATAAGCGTATTAATCTCATTCTGATACATGGAACCGAGGTCACGATAAATGACAGCGGAACAGGCCAGGTGGAGTATTGACGGGAGATCATTCTCGGCCTTGTTATTCTGGATAATTTTCCTTTTTCCTGCTGTTAAAACCCATGACCTCGTCATGTGTCCGCACACTAAGTCCGGTATATGACCGATGTTAGTGGGCTTATCCACCGGAGTATGCCTTGCTCTCCAGACTTCCTGACTGCCAAAACAATCGTCGTTCTTGTTCATTCCTGACGAAACAAGTATCGTATCGACGTAATAAAGATCATTATATGCGGCATAAGCTCTTCCTGCTTCCGATTGAGTAAACCTCAAGTGGGAATCTGTAGTCGCAGCGATTCTGTTAGCCTGTCTGGTTGGTCTAACGGGGGCGGTCGCTGTTACTATCGTGTTGGCAAGTATCTTTTGATGGATGCCTAACTGTTTCTCTGCTGGGTATATTCGCATAGTAAGTCTCTCTTGTTACTATATATTACCCAATTACGTTTTTCTTGGTCCTTTAACAGTATAGGCCGCTATTATTATTGGAAAATGGATCTATTCTCTAAAATTTACGGGAATAACAACATTCAAATCAGCGAACAAATTAAGTTATAATGAATAAGGCTAAATTAGGCTTAATATCAATGATTAGAAATGAAAGTCAGTTCGTCGAGGAATGGCTTGCGTTTCATTGGCTGGCCGGTGTAGAAAAGTTCTATCTCGTACTGCATAATACTACAGATAATACACTGGACAAGATTAAATCTTTGCCATTCAAGGATAACATCTGCATTCATGAGTCTACCCAGCAGGAATTTAAGCAGGTCGAGGCGTTTAAGTTCTTAATGAATAAGTACAAAGATGAAGTTGACTGGATGATTAACTGTGATGCTGATGAATTCTTTTTTAATTCCAACGGAGTGGACCTCAAGGATATTCTTGAGGAGTTCGAGCAAGAGGATTGTGGCGGGGTCATAGTACCCTGGACAACATTCGGTCCAGGTGAGCATATCAACTACCCGCCCAAGCTAATTACGGATAGTCTTGTTTTGTGTAACTGTGATTTAATTCAGCCATGTATTAGGGCGATAACAAAAACATCCTGCTATGTTAATTGCTCCAATTCTCATTTCTTTGACGTATCAAAGCCATATAGATACCAAGATGGAACCGTGTGGGACTCGCACGGTGCTGTAAGAACTTCTAAGATTATCAATCATAAAATTAAATGCCATCACTATTATTGTCGCGGTATGGCGGATATGGTACACCGCACTCAAGGCATCTATATTCAGCAAAATTATGATTTGTGGGCGTCCTTCAAGAATGCCTGTGACAGCAGCACGCTTAATGAAGAAGCGATGCTCTATTCGGACAGACTCAGAAAAATGTTTGGAATTCAGTCTTGTGATGCGACTAAAGACAATACTGTGGTCATTTCCATCGCTGATTATCCCGACCCGGACAAGAGTGCCTATTCTCTGATCCAAACCGCTAAAAAATTTGATATGCCTATTACATGGGCTTCAAAAGGCGAAAAGTGGCAGTCGTTCATCTATAAATACAGAAAGGTGCTTCAAGAACTCAAAATTCAAAAAGCGAAAGGAATGAAGTATGCTTTCTTTTTGGATAGTACTGACGTATTGATTATGGCTCCCTTTACGGATATTTTAAAGAAATTCAATATCCTGTATCAGGGTGGAGTTTTATTTAACTGTGATTATGACAATGTACTATATCCGGCATCTGACGAAACGATGTTATGGTATATCCATACAAATTATGGACGCAATGGCATTGTCAATACTGGGTGTTATTGCGGACTGATAGATGACATTATCACCTTGTTAAATAAAGTGTTCGATATTAGGGACCAAATCCTTAGAAAGAATTGTACTGATCTGTGCACTAAGATTTTTAACGCAACCAAGAATAGCGGGAAAGAATTGGAAAAACATTTTAACGGAGGTGCTTCCAGATTGATAGATGACGATCAGTGGCTTGTCCATGTCATGCAGTGCGAGTACACTCCGCTCATTCAAGTGGATCGATATAAAAGGCTTTTTGCTTTTATTCACGATATCAAGGAACAGCCAAGATCCATATATGATAATTCGTCTACGGGAAACGCACTGATTTATCATGCGACTCATATCCAAAGACCCCCTGTGGATCGTGGAACCGAACAGCCGCTCTGGAAAGCGTTTGTAGATTGTATATGCGTATAAATCCACAGGAATAAATTAAGATCAATATAAAACGCAATGAAAAAACTGCTTAGTTATTCCTTATTCCAAAATGACAAAAGAGAAACTTCTTATATAGCCGGATTACTGGCGTCGAAAGAAGTGTTTGAAGAATTATATCCTGATTTTACGGTACGAGTCTACTTGGATGATTCCATAGACCAAGAAATCGTTCAGGCATTTAGAAGATGGGGTTGGGAAATTGTCATTATGCCAATGTCCGATCATCTGTCGGGAACAATGTGGCGATTTCTACCGTTTTGGGATAAGAGTGTGGATTTATGGTATGCGTTTGACTCAGACATGATGCCTACATACTCAAGAAGGAAGGCGGAATTGTACTTTGAAAACCATTCAGAGAAAGGCTTTATGCACACCAAGCCCTGGTGGGACGACCCTAATGTAATATATGCCGGGTTATTTGGGGCAAAGCGAGAATTTAATGAGTTGGTGCAAGCTGTTATTCCACAAAGTTCACTGGAGAACACCTGGAAACAAAAACCATATTACTTCTGGGATGAAACATGGCTGGCCAAGGAGATATTACCATTATCTAAAGATAAAACATTCGTATACCATATCGAATGGGGGAATAATATCACAGAAGGATTGAGAGAGGATGGCGTGTTCTATCTTTCTCCTGTGGTGCCTTCATTTGATAGCGTTTTTGTACGCCATCACCTTGTTGAACGATACAGGAACAGCTTCAGCTTTACCGATAATATTTTCCCGTATTATAGTGACGGGCAATTGGTGCGTATAGACAGGTACAAAGAAACAGAGGATAAATTAAAAGAGATTAACATACGTACACGACTTTTATATTTGGAGCATAAGAGAGAGAATATACTGCGCTCTCTGGAAATAGACGCAAGTTATTGTTGTAATCTCAAATGCAATTATTGTGCCCATCATGGTCATTTATTATCAGGGTATGCCACATATGAACAAATCGAAAGATGGTCACATGACTGGAGAGATAGGATTTATCCAGAATGTATTACAGTCTTGGGAGGTGAACCATTATTGAATCCAGGTATTACTGATATTCTGGATATGGTATATCGGGTATGGAGAAAACCCGATAGAAAAAACTTTTGCAAATTAGTGACGAATGGCATATTGCTTGATCAGATGCCTCCCGAATTCTTTGATACCTTAAGAGACGGTGGATGGAGAGTGGAAATATCGAGCCATTTCCAACGGTATCAAAATATTATTGACAAAAATGTCAAACTCCTGGAAGGAATCGACGTCTGTGTTAGAGATGAATCTATTCATGATAAATGGTATAATATTGTCGATGACAAAAGACTTCCAGCAATGTCTTATCCTGTCACCGCCTGGGAAAATTGTCGTGTTAAATACATGAAATGCCCTGTGTTAATGGATAATAAGCTATACCGGTGCCAATACATCGCTTGCTCCTTTAAGGCACTAGAACAGGGTAGATTAGGCCCGGAATGGGGTGAGGTATTATCTTACTATGTTCCGGCCACCGTTGATATGTCAGATGAAGAATTAAAAAATTGGGTGAGATGTAACAACGATTATCCTGATGCTGTGTGTCAGATATGTCACCTACACCCTCAAACATACAATTTAAACGAACAACATAATGATTTTTAGTTATTGGTGGCCGCATGTGCCTAATTTCGGGGATTGTTTATCGCCCTGGATCATCAGTAAGATCACCGGCAAGGAGGTTCATTATAGCGAAGATGCCAATAAGTTAGTGGGCTTGGGATCCATATTACATCACCACGAAATACAAGATGGAGATACTATATGGGGTACAGGATTCAGGTGTGGCTTAAGCGATACCGTGAAAGCAAAGAATTTGGAGATTCAGGCGGTACGCGGTCCTTTAACCCGCAATAGATTGCTTGAACTGGGATACGAATGCCCTGAGATATATGGAGATCCTGCTATTCTGATGCCCATGTTATATCATCCCAAGATTGAGAAGCGATACAAAACCGCTCTGTTACCTCATTTCCTTGACTATTGGCTTGTATCCAAGCATGACGGCCATATCCTTTCAGTGGCAAGGCCTCCCCTTGAAGTGATTAATGGTATATTAGCGGCTGAGCGATTGATCACATCATCCTTGCACGGAGTGATTATCGCCGAAGCATACGGAATCCCTGTCATATGGTCGTGCAATTCAAACACAGACAGGTTTAAGTTTGAAGATTACCTTGCCAGCACAGGCAGAAAATCAATCGAGGATCCAAGAGTGCCTTTGGACTGTAACCTACTAATCAATGCGTTAAAAGTACCGGAACATGAGTAAAAAATATCAATCAGCTGTAGGCACTATTACACGTAACTGTCAGCAATATATACAGGAATGGATTATCTTCCAACATATTACCGGGTTTGATAAAATCATCATTAGAATAGACAGCAGGACCGTTGACGAAACATTAAAACGCATAGAATCTCTACCTCAATTTATTTTAGACAAGGTGGATATTCTGCCGGTAATAGAGTGCAATACAGAGGTGTTTAAACGAGGAGAGCATGTCTTTCAGAAGTTTCAGGCAAATACATACCAGGATATTTATGACAAATATAAAGACGAGATAGAATGGTTGGCATTTTTCGATGATGATGAATACCTTTATGACAAAGATAAAAGAAAGATCAATGATATATTAAATGTTGCCACAGAGGATGCTGGCAGTATAATACTACCCTGGTTAAACTTTAATCATAATCAAAGATTATTACCGGTCTCTCCAAGCGAGACAAGACTTGCGGCTTTCACTAAACGTCCGCCTATCCCTGAGTGGATTTCTATTGTTAAATCGATAGCACGAATGTCAAATATCATATCGGATAATGTATATGACTGGTACTATTGCCATACAATTAAAACAAATGGTTCTATTCATTATGCAGATGGCCGCAAGTGCTTTTTGGTAGATCAGGGAATACAAGCACTTAATCCGATGAAGTGGGATACTTGCCTGGTGCATTACAGAGATGGTTCCGTAACGGACTGGATTAAAAAAGTGGCCCAATACTCCGCAGTGGAACACGGAGCCAGTGATTGGTATACTTGGAAACATTTAACAAATCCTGCGTACTCGTGTGAAGATTCCAGAATGTCTATCTATATAGATGACCTTAGAGAAATATTACAACAATGCAAATCTTAGAATTCGAGAAAGAGATTGAATCGTTGCACGTTGACGTTAAAACGACGGCGAAATTATTAAACGTATCAGAGCGAACCCTAAGAACACTGACGAAACGCGGGGAATTACCGGTCGTGAAGATTTTAGGGCGGGTGTTATATAGTCGTGAAGAGTTGGTAGAATTTGTGAGGCAAAGATCGCAAAGAACAAGCCTTCTTTTCGGGTAGTTGAGTTTACCAAGTTTTTCATTGATTTTAAGTCTCTCCGATTAAAGTTATGCACTTACACGAAGCAGAACAATCGTTAATTTTCAAAACCATCGCCGGATCACACGCTTACGGCACGAACACACCTCATTCCGATAAAGACATTCGAGGCGTGTTTACGATCCCCGCTGCCCGGTACATCGCCGTTAATTCACCGCCTGAACAGGTGAGTGACGAGAAAAACGACATCTCGTTCTACACCCTCTTGCGGTTTCTCAAATTGGCATCCGACGCGAACCCGAACATCCTTGAGTTATTGTTCATGCCGTCTGATTGCATCTTAAACACAACTCCGCAATGGGAAGAAATCGTCAAGAACCGACATTTATTTATCAGTAAACGGGTTTTGTTTACCTACGGTGGTTATGCCGTCTCGCAGATCAAGAAGGCCAAAGGTCAGAACAAACTTGTCCACAACCCGATGCCGGAAAAGAAACCAACGAAAGAAGACTTCTGTTGGGTGATTTCGATGGAGGCACAAAAAGCACAGTGGGGATCATTTACCCATGAGTATGGAATTCATTTCTGCACTGGTATTGTTAATCCACCTAATATGCCTTTTCGCCCTATTAAATTAAAGGATTGCAACATTGATTTAAGACATTATCATTCAGCCTCACTCGAACATGCGACTGATACGTACCGGTTATATTATTATGGCGAAGATGCCAAAGGGGTGTTTCGTGGAGATGAATCAGCGGACATTGTTTGTGAATAGATCCCGATAGACGACGAATACACCAAGTTCGCCGGTATCCTCATCTATCACAAGGACGCTTATGAACGAGAACTCAAACAGTGGCATCAGTATTGGAATTGGCG
>Ga0099364_10008153_pt1 | contig 14800 bp, 12 predicted proteins | sample TergutTh196P3_FD_73070 | JGI IMG/M metagenome (GOLD analysis project Ga0099364, IMG submission 73070) | Microcerotermes parvus P3 segment gut microbial communities from Pointe-Noire, Republic of the Congo - Th196 P3 | ecosystem: Host-associated > Arthropoda: Insects > Digestive system > Gut ... | reverse complement strand
CCATCCTGCCGCTGACGATCCAATAAAAACTGAATTCCCCGCGTTACCGCTGGATCGTTAACCTTACCCGCCGCAATCAATCCCATCACTGCCCAGGCGGTCTGCGAAGCCGTCGGTGTGCCGGTGCCGCGAAGCGATGGAGTTTCATACGTATCCGGCGACTCTCCCCAACCGCCGCTCGAATGTTGATGCGCTAACAACCAATTCGCTCCCGCTTGGATTGCCGGATCGTCCGCCGGAACACCCACCGCCGTCAAGCCCGTAAGCGCCTGCCACGTGCCGTAAATGTAATTGACTCCCCAGCGACCGAACCAACTGCCGTCCGCCTGCTGCTCCTTTTTCATATAAGCAACCACTCGGTCAATCACCGGGTCTTTGCCAACCCTGTACCCCAACGCTCCGAGGGCTTCCATGATGCGTCCCGTCAAGTCCGGCGTGCTGGGATCTATCATCGCATTGTGGTCGGCAAAGGGAACTTTGCACAAGAACTCCTTGTTGTTGTCTCTATCGAATGCCGCCCAGCCGCCGTCCTTGTTTTGCATACCTAATAGCCAGCGTAGTCCGCTGTCGATTGCCGATTGCGTCTCCGCAATGTCCAGTGCCGTTGCTCTTGCTTCGTCGAGTGATTCGACATTTTCGACGGCGGTAATTTTCAAGCCGGGCGGCAGTTGCCCCCGTGCAGTTCCATCGTTTGTTTCGTCAAATCGACCAGCAAGCACTATCAACGCCATTGCGGTGTCGTCGCAGTCGGGATAGAAGGCGTTGTTGAATTCGAAACACCAGCCGTTGGGTAAGGCGGCAGGCGGCAGGCGGTAGGCGGCAGGGATTCCGCTTGCGTCTGCTGCTGCCTGCTTCCTGCCGCCTGCCGCCTTCTTCCACTTCACGCTCCAATCGCCCGGTTCTTTGATATGCTGCGAACGCACCCATTGCACCCCTTTCTTAACGGCAGGATGCGAAGTGTCCAAACCGCTGAGCATCAAGGCTTTCAACGTCTTCGACGTATCCCAGACCGGCGACTTGCAGGGTTGCACCCGAACACTCCCCCGCTTCTCGTTGCGGATGACCAAAGCGTCCAATTCCTTTCGGCAATACTGCACTTCTTTGGAATCATCGCTGTAACCGAGTGCCTTGAACGCAATCCACGTCCAAATGATCGGCGGGTAAATCGCCCCGGGACCATCGCTCTTTTCGCAGTGGTCGAGCGTCCACTGTTTCGCCTTTTCGATGGAGATTTTGCGGAAAGGGGTGAGTCCAATTTTTCGGCAAAACCACATGGCGGAGTTGCAGAACCGGAAAAAGAAGTCCCACGTAAAGGGATTTTTGGTCTTTGTTTTACCGGGCGCAACGAGCGGTCCCCAGTCTTCCGGCTTTTTGACGAAGATTTCCTGTATTCCTTTTTCGGGCGGCAGTTCCCTGACGGGTTGCAGTGCGGAAACAATGGAGAGCGGCACAAAAATCGTGCGAGACCACGCACTCATGTTGTAAATGTTGATCGGAAACCAATTCGGCAGCAGCATCATTTGCGGCGGAACGGCAGGGCAAACGTTGTGCGGAATCTGTCCCAGGATGGCAAGATAAAATCGGGTAAAACTGTTGACTTTATCGACACCGCCGAGTTCCAATGCTCGGATGCGTGCCTTTTGCATGTAATCTGCACTAGGGTCATGTCCCGTGAGTTTCAGTGCAAAGTAGGCTTTGACGGTGTTGTGTACATCGGATTTTCCTCCTGTGTACATCCCCCAGCCGCCATCTTCGAGTTGGGTGTCGAGCAGGTGTATCGCACATTCCTTTGCCAGTTCGGTCTCTTCTTCTCCGAGAAAGGCGAGGAGCATGATTGTTTCGCTTTGGAGTAGTGCGTCTCCTTCGAGTTCTGCGACCCAGTATCCGTCGGGATGTTGGTGATTGAAAAAGAACTGCCGGGTGCTGGCGATGGCGTGCCGGAGTTTCTGCGTAAATTGTTCGTCGTTCCCTTCATTTAGCCGGTACTCCGGCGCATTTTCGCTGTCCGTGCGATTCATATTATAAAGATGCGATTCCATTCGCTTGCTTTTTTAATCCTTCAATTCCGGGGGCATTATAGCAAAATTCGGCGAATGAGGCAAGGCGGAAATTTCTGGATGCGCTGAAGCAAAAAACCGGCTAGTTGTTGTTTTTCCAAAAAAAACAGATACAATCGGGGATAGTAGGCGTTTGTAAATGGAGGACGGGGTGCGTTTCCGTGCGGTGTTGTGCGGTCCTTGTCCGCCGCTTTTTCAGAATGGAGGAACTCGCAATGTTAAACACACTTGGCATTGTAAAAGGAGCGTTGCTCACCGATAAGCAACGTCATCACCTTGCCCGGCGATTGGAAGGCAAGGCTGTTTTGGAATGGGTGGTGCGTCAAATGACTGATAGCGAACTCCTCTCCAGAGTCGTTGTCATTGGCGAAGAAGGACCACGCGGGGACCTTATTCGTAAGTTGTGTCCCTTCGACGTGCCGGTCTATTTGACAAATACACAAGACACCGCCGCTGCCGTACAGGATACATTGGAACATTTCTCCGCCGAATCCTGCATTTTGATCGGAGCGGATTGGCCCTTCCTCGATTCGGAATTGATTGACCGACTAATACGCACTGCCCGGCGAACGGAGAATTGCGATTATTCCGCTTATCAATTTACGAATGAGATTTTTTCCGCGGGACGACCTTACGGTCTCTTCCCAGAGTGGTATCGCGGCAGTTCCATTCGGAAACTCCTCGCACAAACAAGTGATACTATTTACCGTCAGATGCCCGGCACGTTTTTTCTCGACCACAAAGATTCCTACCGTGCGGCAATGATCCAGATTCCGGCAGGATTGGACAAAGTCGAGGATATGAAATTTACTTTCGACGATGAAGACGACTGGGACAATATCCTTGAACTGCACAACGCACTCAACCTCGAAGTGTTGGACAGCGGAAAAGTCGGTGATTATCTCGACAGCCGGATTATGAAAATGTAGAGAGGTAACAGTGATTTTAGGACGGAAACATGGTTTTTGTGCCTTACTGGGTTGGCGGGAAAAATTAGCAAAGAACAAACAGAGCCCGGTGCGGCAACACCGGAGCTTCCGCTCTGGGCTCTGTGAACTTTTTATCCGCCGGTTGCGTGAACGGAAGTTAGCCGTTTCGCCTACGAAATGCGCACGACGTTTTATGACACAATCTAAAACATCACCAGAAACGACACGCCGCCGCAAAGTTGATTCTTCTTGCTGTTATCGCCGCCAAACGGACGGAAACCATTATTGTAGTCGGCATAGTCATACCGAATCTCCGGGCGGAACGTTACCTTCGGTGTCATCTTGTACTGCGCCGCAACCGTGAACGTCCAAATGTCGCCGCCTTGTCCGCCGTTATTTTTTTCTGCATTTGTCCAAGTTACACCGGGCAAGTCGAAAGTCGAATTGCGGGAATAATGGTACTCACCGCGAAATCCTAACGAAAACTTGTCAGTGAACTTGCGAATCAAATGATGATTGGTTCCCCAAGCATTACCGGTGGTACGGGTAGTGGCGCGATTGTACAAATGATCCGTGTAAGCAATTTCCCCCATGTAAAACCAATTCTTGTTGATTTGCCGCGTAAAGATCAGCGTGTTGATGCTGTCGATCTGCCCTGTGCTTCCGCCGGGACGTGCGCCCCTGTCGTTGTAAAAGACTTTGTACGTCAACGTCGTGTCCTTCGAAAATTTGTAAGTTGCTGTCCCCAAAAAGGCTCTATCGTTGTAGGGATTTTCAAAACCATTGAAAACCCCCGCCAACCAGCCGCCGGTGAACGACCATTTCTGGTTGGGATGCCACTCGACCACAGCCCCTTGCGTTACCAACGGACGACCGTAGCAGATATTGGCATGAGAGTAAAAGAATTCTCTCGGTGCCGCTAAACCTTCGTAAGAAAAACTACCGGCAAACTTACCGACTTTCACGAATAAATCTTTTGTACCGACCGTTGCGAAGAGTTGCGGAAACGCCGCAAAATAATCGCCGCTCCCCCAATTATTGTCGAAAGACCGGTCTCCCCAGTTTCGGGCGTAACGAATATCGGTTCCATACACGAAATCGGCACGGAATCCCCAGCCGAAGTTACTATCGAGGTCTCTTCGAGCACCGAGCCAAAGTTGGTTGACCTTCCAATCGGTCGGCTGTTCGAGTTGCAACACGTAAGTGTTGCCTGAAGAGTCGTTGTAACCGTTGCGAATAACGGCCCCATCTTTAGTCTGAGTATTGTTAAAGCCGTAGGCAGAGGGACCGGGACCGTAAGAATTGGTCGCTCCGTGATTGTTGACGGTGATACCGGTGAGCATCCAGCCGTAGAATTGGATCCTCGACTTCGACTTTTTCCCGACAAGCCGATTCTCGAACAGAGGCGACTCGAAAATGCTCTTGTCGTACAGGTAGGAACCGGTGGGCTTTGCTTGACAAACGTCGTCGCATGGATTGGGAACGTCGCTATCGCATGGAGTCGTAAAATAACCGGCATGTGCTGTTTCTCCGATGAAAACAAGGGAGAGGGCAAACAAAGCAATGGAGGAGATGATTTGTTTTTTCATTTTTTTCCTCGCCGTTGAACGTTAAAGGGACGAGTTACCGTCAACATCGGCGAAGGGGAGATGCCTAGACAAGAATTTTCACGCAACCCCATGCAATACTAACAATCATTATATCGGACAAAACCCGTCGCGGAAGACTTTCGCTAAAAATACAGCCCCGGCGGATAAAAAGTTCACAGAGCCCGGAGCGGAAGCTCCGGTGCTGCCGCACCAGGCTCTGTTTGTTCTTTTTCTCCCCGTTTAAGGCATAGGCGAATTTTCCATTTCATAAATTCCCTCTTCCAGATTTTTCTGGTGCATTGCTTCGGCTTTCGTCCGAATCTTTTGGATTGCCGACTGCTGTTCCGCACCAGTTTCTTGTGGCGAAATACCGTCCAAAACCTTCATCGCCGCCCTAGGCTTGTTTTGAGACAGAAGAGTCTGCGCCAACATCAAACGCACAAAAGAAGACTGCTCCTGATGCCGCTCCAAGTATTGACGCATAGAAAGAATTGCTTCTGTCCAATGTTTACCGGCAAGCAACTGTTGAATCAATTTCAAGTGTAACTCCTGCGGAAGTGTCCATTCGGAAAATTCCCGCTCCTTCCGTTGAGCAATGAGAAACGCCGGCAACGGCGTTTGATGGGCAAGTGCCAGTTCGATTTCCTCGGTCAAAAGATTTTGCCGCTTCTGCCGCTTCTCTTGTCTGCGCTTAATCGCTGCCGGTTTGTTTTCCTCAATCTTGGCACGTTCTTCGTCCGTCCAGAGGTTTTCTCCCTTCCAAACGGAAATGATGTCCCAATGTTCGCAATCGACGAGTTTCATTTTCAGCATGACTAGTGCCGCAATAAGACCGACGATAGCGCCCGTAAGATGAAGCATTTGACTCGAAAGACCGCCGCCCAGAAGAAGGAGTCCGACGATCTGCAATGTCAAAAGGACGCAGACTGCAATCCAGACTTTTATATTGAGGTACTTGAATCGGGCAAAGATAAACCAGACGATCAGCAGTCCGAAAAGTTCATTTCTCGGAGCCCAGATGAGGCTCATCATCGCCAGACCGAAAATGACGGACGATGCACCTAAACTATAAGTGGGTTCTTGTCCCAGCATCATGATTTGCATGGCGGCACCTTTGAAGATTCCGATGCCGAGATAGACGATCAACATTTTGACGGGTCCCAGTTTGCCTTCGATGATCAATCCGAAGACCCAGAGAAATATCATATTGAAAAGGTAGTGAAAGAAGTTGGCGTGGAGAAAATTACTTGTTATCCATTGCAGGGGGTTCAATCCGCTGCCGGTGCCGAGGGCAAGAATGCATGGTTTGGCAAATTCATAGTCGATGCTTCCGAAGGGTCCTGCCGCCGTTATTACGTAGAAAATGTAATTGAGCACGATTATCGCTATCGTAACGATGGGACGATAATAAATCGGAGCGTCGGTGCCGTAGGGAAAATAGAAGATCATGACGTTGGGATTCTACCATAAACGTTAACGAGGTCAGTCGTCCCGTTTCAGTTTGGAGCGGAAGGTAGGCGACCGTCCGGCGGGCGGTTGCGTCGGCGATAGCCGACTGGCACCCGGGAAATGCTTGCTTTGTCGCCCCCCCTCCTGTCGCCTACCGGCGACGTTGCCGCCCGGCGGTCGGCAACCTACCTGTCTTGAACAATCTTGCACATCTACTGGGGGCTCATCGGGGTGGGAAGTCACTTCCCGCAGTTTCCAGCGTTTTGACTCTCACTTCGTACCGTCGGAGCAAAAATTGGCTGCTTCGGTGCTACACTCTCCTTTTTTAGATCCTGATGCACCGGAATTGACACTGGTGTTAATGACTTTGAAATTGATATTCCGCAAAGATGCCGGTACGAAGATATGAAAAGTAAAAAAGACCATTTTCACGTCGTTTCAAGTTATAATACAAGCATGAGCAACAGCGGAACTCTTCTCGATGAGTGGACGAAAACGGCGCATCAAATAAGCCAGAAAACCGACGGCGATTTCGTGGTTGCACTGACGGAACGAATTCTGACCGAAGCCGCCCTGTCAAATGTCAGTGATGTACATTTTCAACCGGAAAAAAACGGAATGGAAATACGATTCCGTACCGACGGTGTGCTACACCGAATCGGCACCGTGCCGGCAGAACGGACTCCGCAATTCGCGGCACGACTCAAAGTGCTTGCCGATCTGTTGACCTACAAAACCAATGTCCCGCAGGAAGGACGAGTCCGTGCTGGTCGAGTGCCGAACATCGTCAAAGAGATGCGAATCAGCACCACACCGACGCTTCACGGCGAGCGGGTGGTCATCCGATTCTTTTCGGAAGAGACGCAGTATCACTATCCTGACGAACTCGGTTTTCCTGATGACATTCAAGTGCGTCTCAAACATGCGGTACGAAAGAACAGCGGTGCCGTTTTGATTACCGGACCGGCAGGCAGCGGTAAAACAACGACGGCGTACGCGCTGCTCAGGGAATTGGCAGATCGCGGCGAAACTCTCCGCAGCATCGTAACGCTTGAAGACCCCATCGAACATGCTTTGGACGGAATCGCCCAGTCGGAAATTTCCTCGCAAGGCGACCGCACGCTCGGCGAAATGATTAAGTACATGATGCGGCAAGACCCTGAAGTGCTTTTCGTCGGGGAGATCCGTGACCGTGCAACGGCGGAGGCGGCGTTTCAGTCAGCACTTACAGGACATCTTTTGATTACGACGTTTCATGCGGGCGGTGTTGCCGAAGCGGTCGGCAGACTGTGCGAACTCGGGATCGAACCGTTTGTGTTGCGCAGCGTGATTTCGTGTGTTTTATCGCAACGGCTGGTGAGGAAACTTTGCGATTGCGCCGAAATTGTTGATAGGAATGAGCCGGAGTACCGGCTAAATGGGAAATGGCTAAATGGGGAATACAGAGTTCCGAAGGGGTGCGAGGCGTGCGGCGGTACTGGTTATCGGGGACGTATTCCGCTTGCCGAGGCGTTGCCGCTTGAGAATGATGACGTAATGCGTACATTGCTCGACCGTAATGACACGACGGCACTTCGGGAGGCGGCAATTCATAACGGAATGGTTTCGCTGGAGTCTCGTGCTTTTGCACTGATTGAATCGGGAGCGACTTCGCCGCAGGAAATATGGCGTGTGTTCGGTTAGCCGCAAGAGAACAAAGATGCCTCGCATAAAAAGCCTGTACAAAACACTCCGTTCGTCGTGCGATTACCCGCCGGTTGCGATCGAGTTTTTTACACTCCCACGCCCTTGCCAAAAAAACGTGAAGGGCTATAATATCGGAAGTGCTTATAGTAGTAGCACTTTTTCGTCTGTCGGAATGGGGTCCGGCAATGGAACATAGTGAACCGGGTCAGGTGGGAAACCAAGCAGCCCTAAACTATCCCTTTCATGTGTCGGATTCCATTCCGGCAGACGATTTTTTTTCTTACCTGAGAACGGCACGCCCACGTCCTTACATTGTTCCAATTTTTCTGTTAGAATGGATGAGTGTTTTCTAACTTTCAATTCATTTTCACTCACCATGCCTGACATCGACAATGTTCAAAGCGGAAAAAATTACGGTATCGGCACACCGCAACGTGCTGACGGCTTTTATCTCAAAGGTTGCGCCCACCTCGACTGGGGAATGAAAAGCCGACTGGCACAAATCTTTTCCCCCAAGTCGGGAAACACCGTCATGTTGGCGTTTGACCACGGCTACATCATGGGACCCACTTCGGGTCTGGAACGCATGGACTTGACCATCGTACCGCTCATCGAATATGCCGACTGCATCATGTGTACCCGCGGTGCACTGCGGAGTGTCGTGCCGCCGTCGTGTGGAAAGCCGCTTTCGCTTCGCTATTCCGCCGGTTCCACGATATTGACCTACCTGAACGACGAGTGCATTATGGACATCGAAGAAGCCATTCGAGTCAATGCGGCACTTCTTGCCGTGATGGTTGCCGTCGGTGATCCGCAGCACGAGGGACTCACCATTTTCAATCTGACGCAAACGGTCGATTTGGGAACGCGGTATTCCATTCCCACGATGGGCGTAACTGCCGTCGGCAAGGAGTTGGTTCGGGACGCTCGGTATCTCAGTTTGGCAAGCCGAGTGTGTGCGGAGAATGGGGCGCACGTCATCAAAACGTACTACTGCGATAAAGATTTTGAGCAGGTTACGAATTCCGTGCCGGTGCCGATAGTCATTGCGGGAGGCAAAAAGTTGCCGGAGAAGGAAGCACTCGAAATGGCATATTGTGCGATCAATGACGGAGCGGCAGGAGTGGACATGGGACGCAACATATTCCAAGCGGAGTGCCCTACGTCGATGATCAAGTCTGTCCGGGAAGTCGTACACAATGGAATGAAACCGGAGCGAGCCTTCAAGATGTACGAAGAGTTGAAAGCAAAGTAAAGCACAGAGCCCGGTGCGGTAGCACCGGAGCGACCGCACCGGGCTCTGTGAGATTTTTTCCCGCCGCTTGCAAAGGCGGGGCAAAGAGGTTATACTCCTCGCATTATGACTCGGATTTTCTTCTCCCTCATTGCTGTTGCACTGTGTGTGCAGATTGCCGTCGGTCAAGAGACCGAAACGGATTGGCGGCTACTCGTCATTTCCGAAAAAGAAAGATTGTTCGACTTCAAAACAGTCGCAAGAGGATCGACTCCCGAACATCAGTTCATTCTGAAAAATCCCCTGCAAGAGACGCTCCGCATTAGTGCCGTCACAGAAAGTTGTACCTGTACCAAAGTAGATTTCGACGAAGAAAAAACTGCACTAAAAACCTACGAAGAACTCGTCGTTACGGTACGGCTCCTCGGAGATAGGTTTGAAGGGCAACGAAGTTCCACGATCACGGTTTTTATCGACCAACCAGTCAGCACCGAAATTCAACTCAATGTGCAAGGAGATATTCGCTCCGATTTGAATATCACTCCAAGAAACTTTCTCGACTTCGGTAACGTAGAGATAGAAAGAGGACAAACCCGTACACTCACCGTAACCTACACAGGAAACAATACGCAATGGCGACTCGTCGATACCAAATGCGAAAATGAATTCATTCGCGCAGAAATCACGAGCGATCCCGCACAAACGCGCGTGGGGACAAGAGTTTTTCGAGTCAATGTATTCCTTGACAAGTCTGCTCCGCATGGAACCATCAATACCCATCTGATTTTGATTAGCAACGATGCAGGTTCTCGGCGTGAGATACCGATTCCCATTAGGGCAACGGTGGGAACGGTGATTCGAGTGGTTCCTCCCGCACTGGCGCTGGGGATACTATCGCCGGGCGAACCGTCGTCCGCGAGAACGGCGCATCTTTTGAGTACCCGACCGTTCCGCATTGTGAAAATAGAGTGCGACAATCCGGCGATTGAGATTGCGCTGAACGACCTCGGTAGAGACACGGTGAGTCGAACTTATCCGTTGGCGATTTCTTACCGGAATCCCGTGGAAGGAGAAGGGGCACCCGAAGATGGAGTTATGCGGGCGACCATTCGAGTTACGACGGACGCTCCCGGTCTGACGACAACATTTTATGTAACCGCAACCGTCAAAGAGCCGGAGATATAGTGCTTTCGCCAGAAATTGTCAGGTTATTTTTTTCGCTTCCTTTCGCAATCTGACGATTGCGGCTCTGCTTGTACCTGACGATTGCGGCTCTGCTTGTATCTGACGATTGCGGCTCTGCTTGTTTATTAGACCTGTTCCATAACCCTTGTTTTCGATGGTTTCAAGGGGCTGAAGCCCCTTGTTTATTCCTTGTCTCTATTCCGCTTCTGGGTTGGTGGATTTTTATTTCACAAAGATGGCACTGCAAATCACCTATTTTACCCAAGCACTGAAAACAAATTGACTGTTTTGTGCATTTTCGTGAGTTTTCATGGTTATTTCTCCGTAATTTTGCCTGATTGAGCACCATCACCACCCGCCAACCCAGAATAGGAATAGAGCCTTGAGAAAAACTTGTTAGGGCGTTTGCACAAAATAGGCACATTGCTATTTTCCCTTTTTTGACAAAAATTCAAAACGCTACACACGGGTAAAGTGTTACAAAAAATTAATCTTGCACGTCTACTGGCTACTTGGCGCAAATAATAAAGTCTGCTACAATCCTATGGTGTCAGGCGGATGCGTCCTGCCGACAAACCCTCACAGGAGACCAACAATATGCGTGAATTTTACGACTATTACAGCAAAGAAGAGCAGCAATTTCGGGATCGCCGGGAAAATCTGTTGCTCAGCGCCGCCAGTTACGTTAGGGCTTTTGAAGATGAAAAATTTCTCAACAGCCCGGAGGGACGCGTCTATCGCGTGCAACTTGAAGTTGTTAAGCCGGAGACCATCCTCCGAGTACAAAATATCGAATCGACCATCATCGTGTTCGGTAGTGCCCGATTCCTGCCGAGCGATGTCGCCCAAAATTATCTGCAAGACATCGAAGAAAAATTGGTTGCCGACCCAGACAACAAAACTTTGCAGACCAAACTCCGCGATGCTCAGTGCAAGGTGAAATTTGCAAAGTATTACGATATGGCACGCGAGTTTGCTCAAATTGTCTCGAAATTCAATCAGCAAGCGACTCCCAAGAGTGGTTACAGGCGGCACGATTTCGTCGTCTGCACTGGCGGCGGACCTGGTATTATGGAAGCAGGCAATCGCGGGGCACATGACGTTGATGCGATGTCGATTGGATTGAATATCATCTTACCTTACGAGCAAAAGCCGAATCCGTACATCTCAAACGAATTTTGCTTCCAATTTCACTATTTTGCCGTCCGCAAACTGCATTTCATGCTTCGGGCGAAGGCAATGGTTGCCTTCCCCGGCGGATTCGGCACCTTCGATGAATTGTTTGAGGGATTAACGCTTCGACAGACGCAGCGTATGCAGCAGTTGCCGATAATCCTTTTCGGCGAAGAGTTTTGGCGTAACTGCGTCAATTTCGATTACTTGGTCGAATCGGGAGTTATTTCACCGGAAGACCTCGACTTGTTCACCTTTGTCGAAACTCCGCAGCAGGCTTGGGATGCCATCGTCGATTATCACAAAGCGAGGAATGAACCGTTCTTCATGTAATTCTTGTAATGTCCGTCCGGCGGCACGGTCGTCCAGTCCGTTAACAAGTTTCAGATTTGGAGCGGACGGGTAGGCAAACTTGTTAACGGACTGAGAATCCGTATCGTTAGCATACAAGATTGCTCTTGCTTTTTTCTAAAATAATGTGCATAATAGAGTGTTCAAGGTTGAATGAAGGCGGAAGACTGGAGTTAGAAGCAGGTGTCAGGCGGAAGAAGTATTGGTTCAAAACGTTTTAACTCCTCAAAAAAAGATGCAAAAAATAGCAGCGCGTCAAAATTATTTGCAGGCAGAGGTGCATACGGCAACACCGCAGAAGTTGCAACTTATGCTGGTTGAGGCAGCCATTAAGAACATCCATCGTGCCAAGAAGGCTTGGGAAGAAGAACGATTTGAGTCGGGTTTCGAGTCGCTTTCTCTTGCACAGGACATCGTTACGGAAATCCTGTCATCGGTGGACAAGGAAGGCAATCCCGATTTGGCGGGAAAAATAGCGTCAATCTATGTTTTTATTTTCCGTTGCCTTGCTGAAGGCGGAATGACGCACGACACGCAAAAGTTGGATGATGCTCTTCGGGTGTTAAATTCCGAGCGGGAAACGTGGCGGCTGGTCTGTGAAAAATTTGGCACTACGCTCGGCGGTGAGTCGTCTGTTCGGCTGGACTTGTCAACGGACTCATCAGCAAAACCGGTGGAAACGTCAAAACCTTTGGGCAAGTCTTCGGGAATAACAACGGCGACGTTTGGGCGTTCCGCCGGTTTCGGTTCGGGGGCGAAACCGGTCGAGCCGTCCGGCGAACAGCCTACTGGCGGAATGAGTTGGGATGTATGAACAGTCCGTTAACAAATTTCAGAGTTGGAGCGGACAGGTCGGCAACCGACCTAGTTCGCCCAGATTGCAACATGTTAACGGACTGTTCGGCGGGAGAAAAAGAAAAGAACAATCTTGACAAACAATACCCATTCTCCTAGAATACCGTCGTTTGAAAGATAATTTCAGTTGAATATCCGAGCAGATGCAAGAGTGCGATTCCGGCGAGTGATGTTCCTCCTACTGTTCTTGATAGCGTGCTGGTTTTTCGGGCAAGCAGTTCACGAACTTGGACACGTTCTTGCAGCGTGGAGCAGCGGAGCAGCGGTCGAACAGGTCGTTTTGTTTCCGATTTCCCGCACCGATACCGCCAATGTTGAACACCCGCTGTTTGTCTATGGTGCCGGTGCCGCTTTCGGTGGGATATTTCCTGTGCTGTTGTGGCTGTGCGTCCGACCATTTCGCTTGTCCATCGCCTATCTTTTTCGTTCCTTTGCCGCTTTCTGTTTGATGGGCAATGGTGCGTACATCGGCGGCGACTTTTCCGCAACCGGACCAACTGATGCCGGACTGCTCATCGAATACGGAGCAAGCCGATGGATTCTCGTCTCGTTTGGAATACTGTACGTACTCGGCGGATTGTTACTCTGGAACGGACAATCCCAAATTTTTTTAGGGCATCAAACCAAAAACAAAGAGCCGCACACTGAGTCCGTTGTGTAAACAAGGAAAAAAGAGCCGCCAGCGGTCAATACTGACAAAAATTTGGTAGATTATACGTTTTCGTTTCTTCCCGCCAAACCGCTATGGAAATAATAACGCCTCCCGCCTCCAATGCCGAATTTCGTTATGCGTTGTTCGACTTCGACGGTACTCTCAGTCTCATTCGTGAAGGCTGGCAGGACATCATGATACCGTACTTCATCGAAGTGTTACGGCAAACTCCCAAAGCAGAGGACATAAAAACCCTTGAAGCAACTGTTACGGCATTTGTGGACCGCTTGACCGGTAAGCAGACCATCTTTCAATGTATTAAACTTGACGAAGAAGTAGTGCAGCGCGGAGGAAACAGAACGGAGCCCGGTGTCTATAAAACAGAATACCTTCGCCGTCTGGGAGAGCGCATCAAGAGTAGACTCGAAGAACTGCGGGCAGGTGCCGATCCGCAAAAGTATTTGGTGCCCGGCAGCACACAACTGCTGGAACTGCTCAAAAAAGAGGGATTCAACCTTTATCTGGCAAGCGGAACCGACGAACCAGATGTACTGGCGGAGGCAAAACTGCTGGGATTGGAGCGGTATTTCGGCAAACACATTTACGGTGCGAAGGACAATGAAACCGCCTGCTCGAAAGAGACGGTGATAAAACAAATTGTTAAGGAAAACAATCTTACAGGGGCGGAACTTGTCTCTTTCGGAGACGGTTTTGTGGAAATCGAACTGGTTGTCGGCATCGGCGGTTACGCTGTCGGCGTTGCCACCGACGAAGTGCGAAAGGATGGTGTCGTCAATCAGCACAAACGAGCGAGGCTGCTCGAAGCCGGTGCGGCAATGATTATTCCCGATTTTAGCGATGCCGAAAAGTTAGTTCTTTGCTTACGACAATAGGAAACCTCTAAAAAAATACCCTTCAGAGCCGGAGTACCGGCTAAATATACTTCTTCACAATCACCACAGAATTGATACCAACCATGCCGAAAGAGTTGTTCAAAATGTGCTCTACCCGGTCAACCGTCTTCGGTGTATCAATGACCAAGCCTTCCATCGCACAGTCAGGATCGAGGTCTTCGCAGTTGATCGTCGGATGAATAACATTGTCCGAAAAGGACGGCAAGTTGCCCGCGAGTTCCAATACGCCGATGGAACCCATCGCATGACCAATGAAACTCTTCGTGTTGTTAATGTACGTCTTCGCATTCTCGCCAAAAACTTTCCGAATGGCACCGATTTCCTGCGTGTCCCCCATCGGCGTTGCCGTAGCATGCGTACTAATGAGGTCAATCTGCTCCGGTTCCAAGTTTGCTTTACGCAGTGCCTTTGCCATACATTCCGCTTGGCGTTCTGGATTCGGCAACACAAAATCGCTGGCATCGCTGTTCATGGCATAGCCGACGATCTCGCCGTAAATCTTTGCCCCCCGCCGAGTTGCATCGGAAAGACGCTCCAACGTGAAAATACATCCGCCTTCTGATATAACAATGCCGTTTCGGTTTTTGTCAAACGGTCGCGACGCTTTCGTCGGATCATCATGCACTGCCAATGCGTTTTCCGAAGAAAATGCGGCGAAGATACCGAAGGTGTGAATACTTTCCGACACGCCGCCCGCCAATGCTAAATCGACTTCGCCGAGACACA
>Ga0099364_10008152_pt1 | contig 14801 bp, 9 predicted proteins | sample TergutTh196P3_FD_73070 | JGI IMG/M metagenome (GOLD analysis project Ga0099364, IMG submission 73070) | Microcerotermes parvus P3 segment gut microbial communities from Pointe-Noire, Republic of the Congo - Th196 P3 | ecosystem: Host-associated > Arthropoda: Insects > Digestive system > Gut ... | reverse complement strand
GATGCCGCCAGTTCTTCAACATCTTTTTCCGCCTTTGCATCGATATTTTCCCAGCAGTTTTTCAGCTTAAAAAAAAGCTTTTCCTCCAACTGCTGCCCCTTGCTTTTCTTGCCCTTTTCTTTAGTTTCTTTTGCCATGTTTTTCTCCTAGGAATATGATACAATAAATCCCATGAAAGTTCGAGAGCTTCAATAAACTTTTCACCATTCTTTTGGTTTAGTATTTGGCGGGGTAATGAAAAAGTTTTCTCCGTCTGGTTCGATTAGGTAAAACCCTTGATCTAATGCGGTTTTTCGTACCTCATCAGTTATTGCAAAACCTGCAACGGCTCCTATAAATGTGCGTTTGTCGCCATGTAAATCTGCATAATTGCGCATTTTTTCAAGTCTTTCTATATGTTTAGTTACTCTTTCAATAGTAAGTTTGGTTTTTACTTCAACCAGCATGGCTTTATCACCATTCTCCAGTAAAATATCAATTTCAAGACCAATCTGATTTTTTTTATCTTCAATAACGACATTTGGAGAAGCCTTGGGAAAAACAAGTCCGAATTCCATAAATTTTTCACGAAGCTTTGGAGCTACCATGCCAAGAGTGAAATCGCCAAAAAGATTGGTTAGTGATCCAATCTTGATATTTAATTCTTTTGACTGTTCTTTCAAAATCCGATCTGTTTCTTTTTGGCTTTCTCTAAATTCTTTCATTTGGACAGCATTTTCCTGCAATAAAGCCCAGACGGACTCGAAAGAGGGGATAGCGGCTGTTTGTGCTACTGGCATACTCTTACTCCTTACCTATAATTATACCTCACTTCGTTCGGCGAATGCAAGGAAATTTATTGTAAACGCCGCTGAAGCGGCTTGCATTTAACACCTTTTAAGGCGAATTGTAACCTATTTTAAGGGGTTTTTGGATAAGCATTTTTAATGTCAAATGTTCAATATCAGTTAAGTAGTGCGCATTTTAAGTTTTTTATGATACAATAAACCCTATGAAAGTTCGAGACCGTTACGCTCCTTCTCCCACGGGCTTGCAGCATATTGGGGGGATAAGGACAGCGCTTTTTAATTACCTCTTTGCCCGCGCTAATGAAGGCAAGTTTATCCTTCGTTTGGAAGATACTGACCGCGCTCGCTCGGAAGACTGCTTTGTGCAGAACCTTTACGACACCTTTGAATGGTTGGGTGTTAAATGGGATGAAGGCCCGGATATTGGCGGGGAGTTTGCTCCGTATATCCAGTCTGAGCGGTCTAGCCTTTATAAAAAATATGCGCAGGAACTTTTGGACAAGGGACAGGCTTACTATTGTTTTTGTTCGTCAGAAAGACTGGAAAAAGTCCGCCTTGAAAGAGAAGCCGCCAAATCTTCGGAGACCGGATATGACCGCCATTGCCGAAGTATCGATCCTATTGAGGCTGCTAAAAAAGCCGCCGCTTTGAACACAGGAGAGGCTTGCACTGTCAGGTTGAAAATTCCTTTGGGGGAGCACACAACATTTCATGACCATCTGCTTGGTGACATAGAATGGAAGAACGATGATGTAAACCCCGACCCTGTTTTGTTAAAGTCCGACGGCTTTCCTACATATCATCTTGCAAATGTGGTTGACGATCATTTAATGGAAATAACTCATGTGCTTCGTGCGCAGGAGTGGCTTTCATCAACGCCGCTTCATGTGATTATGTACAAGGCGTTTGGCTGGACACCCCCTGAATTTTGCCACCTTCCAATGGTGATGGGGCAAGACGGAAAAAAACTTTCCAAGCGGCATGGAGCTACAAGCATTGACGAATTCCGCAAGCAGGGTTATTTGCCGGAAGCGCTTTTAAATTATGTTGCTATTTTAGGTGCATCTTATGAAGAGGGAAAAGAAATTTATACATTGGAAGAACTTGCCGCCCGGTTTAGTTTGGAAAAAATAAATAAAGCTCCATCAATTTTTGATTATAAAAAACTGGAATGGTACAATGGCCAGTATATCAGAATGAAGAGCGATGATGAGCTTGCCAAATTGTGTCTGCCCATTGCAATAGAAGCGGGCTTGTTTGGTGCAAACGGCACAGAGCCGACTCCGTTACAAATGGAAATTTTTACAAAGGCAATGCCGCTTGTAAAAGAGCGACTTGTTTTTCTTGGCGAGGTTCCTGAAAAAATAGCCTATCTTTTTAAAGAGCCGGAAGTACCTGCGGCGGAAGAGTTTATTCCCAAAAAACTGGACATTGATGCCACGGCGAAAATTCTGCGCCATGCGCTGGAGTTTGTCAAATCTTTGGCAGAAGCTGAGGATGACGAACAGGCGGAAAACTTAATAAAAGCGGAAGCTGAAAAAAGAGGGGTAAAACTTGGCGATTTAATGATGCCGCTTAGGGTTGCAATTACCGGCAGCAGGGTAAGCCCCCCTCTTTTTGGCTCTTTACGGATTTTAGGGGCGGAATGTTCTGAAAACAGGGTAAAAAAAGCGTTAAATATCATAAAATAATTGGCAAATTTGAATAAAAAATATTAAAATTAAAATGGATGAAACTGTTTCCATTTTTAGTTAATAAAATAAGAAATCCTCGTTTGCTGTATTTGCAGCTATTGTTTGTAACGCTTGCGTTTTCATTAATGGTGATTACAAGCGGTGTTTTTGTTTACTATATGCTTAAAAACTACATGAGGCAGGATGCGGAAAATACACTTATCCAAACACAGATTCGGATCCAAAATGAACTTACAGAGCCGGAAACATTAATGATTCTCATTGTAAGAGAAACGCGCAATATTTTATTAAGGGGCGGCACCGCATTGGATGTAGAGGAATATTTTAACATAATTTCTTCTGATCTTACAGAAAAAGAAAAAGGATTTGCTTTTGATGGTCTTCATGGTTATTTTGATGTATTGGATGGAGCTTACATAACTTCTTTGGGGTGGGCAGCACCGGAAGGTTTTGATGCAACAACCCGTACATGGTATATTGCGGGCATAGAAGCTGAAGGTGAAATTACTTTATCTCCAATGTTTAGGAGTATTCGTACCGGGCAATACCAAATTTCTTTTGTATGTCAAATTTTTGATGACTATGAAAAACCGCTTGGCGTAATAGCCATGAATGTTCCTTTGGATAATATATCTGACTTTGTCTCTGATTCAAAAATTACCAAAGGCGGATACGGATTTTTGGTAAATGAAAATTTTGAACTGATTTCTCACCCTGAACAAAGTCTTATAGGCAGACAGATTATGGAGATTAGCGCTGCGTTCCGTGCAATTATGGAAAGCTTACAGCAAGAAACAGGCGCCGTTACAGAAGTTGCTGCTAAAAATTTTTTGAATATAGATTCTGTCTTTTTTTCTCGGCAAATTGAGAATGACTGGTATTTGGGAGTAATGATCCCTAAGGAAGAATATTACAGAAATTTAACATCATTGCTTGTGTTTCTTGGAATTCTGGCTTTTGTTTTAATGGTGACAATAGACATTATACTTATAGGAATTGACAGAGCAAAAAACAGAGCAGACAAAGCCTTTATTGAACAGGGTGCTGCTCTTGCAGAAAATTTAAAAAATATTTTAAACAGCTTAGATTCAATGATTTATGTTACAGATCCTAAAACAGACAAGATTTTATTTATAAATGAAAGCATGAAAAAACATTATTCCGTTGATGGCAATTGTATTGGAGAAGTATGCTACAAAATTTTCCAGGAGGGACTGGATTCCAGATGCAGTTTTTGTCCATGTTTAAAACTTGATGAAGACTCGTCTGGAGCAGTTATTTGGGAAGAGCATAGTACAAAAACAGAACGAATCTACCGCAATGTTGACAGGTATATTTCATGGCCAAACGGAAAAACTGTTCATATTCAACATTCTGTTGATATGACGGAGTTGATTGGCGCAAAAGAGTTGGCAGAACAGAGCAGCCGTTATAAAAGTGCGTTCCTTGCAAATATGAGCCATGAAGTTCGCACTCCAATGAATGCTATATTGGGAATAGCAGAGATTCAACTGCGGAATGAAAATATATCCCCGTCTGTAGAAGAGGCATTTGCAAAAATTTATGATTCAGGCAGTCTTCTGCTTCACATTATTAACGATATTCTTGATTTATCTAAAATAGAAGCGGGAAAAATGGAACTTATTCCTGTAAAATACGATGTTCCAAGTTTAATTAATGACTCTGTACAATTAAATCTTTTACGCTATGAAAGCAAACCTATAACATTTAAAATTGCCGTTGATCCCAACACTCCGCTTACTTTATTTGGTGATGAGCTTCGTATAAAACAAATTTTAAACAATGTTCTTTCCAATGCTTTTAAGTATACACATTCCGGAGAAATTTTATTGTCAGTGTCCGCTGAATATTTAGATAATGAAGAAAAAACAGCAATTCTTGTTGTTGATGTTAAAGATACAGGGCAGGGAATGACAGAAGATCAGATTAAAAAACTTTTTGATGAGTATGCCCGTTTTAATTTAAAGGCTAACCGTACAACAATTGGCACCGGTTTAGGAATGACCATTACAAGGCATTTCCTTGATATGATGAATGGAACAATCGGCGTAAAGAGCAAGCTTGGAGAAGGCTCTGTCTTTACCATTAAAATTCCGCAGTTGCGGCTGGATTCTGCCGTGTGCGGTGCAGAGCTGTCTGAAAAATTACATAACTTTACATTCCATAGTACAACAATAAGCAAGAAATCCCAATTGATTCGTGAGTATATGCCTTATGGCAGTGTTCTTGTAGTTGATGATGTTGAATCTAATATCTATGTTGCAAAAGGTATGTTAATGTCTTATGGCTTAAAGATTGATACAGCAACCAGCGGTTTTGAAGCTATAGCAAAAATAGAGAATGGCAGTGTTTATGATGTTATATTTATGGATCACATGATGCCAAAAATGGATGGAATAGAAGCCGTAAAAAAAATCCGAGAAATGGAATATAAAAATGCCATAGTAGCTCTTACAGCCAATGCCATTGTAGGGCAAGCCGGCGTGTTTATGGAAAATGGATTTGACGGCTATATTTCTAAACCGATTGATTCACGGGAATTGAATCAGGTGTTAAATGATTTTATAAGAAATAAACATCCTCCTGAAGTTGTTCACAAAGCACGGCTTGAACAACAGCAAAAAAATATACGGTATAAAAAAAATGGAGATATAAAGCCGTCAGATGTAGAAAAATTCTTTGTGCTTGATGCAGAAAAAGCCATAGATGTCCTAAAAAATATGCTTGCACAGCCTCATGAGCTTGATGATAATGAGCTTGATTTATACATAATTACAATTCATGGAATGAAAAGCGCATTGGCTAATATTGGAGAAAAACAATTATCTGACATTGCACTTAGGCTGGAAACTGCCGGCAGAAATAAAACTTATTCTATAATTCTGGAAGAAACCTCTGTTTTAATAAAAGCATTGCAATCTTTGGTTGTAAAATACAAACCCTCAGAACATGAAAAAACACAAGATACTGTAATGTCAAAAGAAGATAAATTATTATTGCAGGAAAAACTTGCAAATATTAAAGAAGCGTGCGTATCTTTAAATAAAAAAGCGGCAAAAGAAGAGCTAAACATTTTAAAACAAAAAAACTGGCCGCAGGATATAACGGATGTTTTGGATAAATTATCTGTACTGCTTCTTCATAGTTCTTTTGAAGAAGCAGTATCTGTGGTTAGTACAGTCAAAAATGTTAAATAAGCGGAATGCCAAACACCGCGCCTATGGTAAAAGACCTTTGTCCAGAATCTAAAATATCATTAAAAGCGGCATCTAAAACAAATTTATACTTGCTAAATGCGGGTATTGAAGAAAGATTAAACCTAAAACCTACATTAAAAACACCGCGCCATTCGGCACCGCCGTAACCCGGCCACGCATCATCACTGTAACCATAATTAGCAAAGTCAATTACTAAATGTACAACATTATTAAAAACACTTGGGAGCAGATTAATGTCAAACCCCATACCAAAATCTATATTAGTATTGTCTCTTTTGCCTGAATAAAATGTTTTTCCAATAGTTATTGTTGTTTCTGCGGGCATTGTAAAAAAGTTTCCGGGATATGTAATTGCAATGTAAGGCTGGAATGTATTGTATTGGTTATGGTCATCGTCATGATCAAAATTTATAAGATGCATATTAAAACCAAGAGCAATAGCGGTGCTTGAAGTTGGCAATCTTAATTTAAAACCTGTTAAAAAGTCGTCATTATTATAACTCCCATAATTATAATCAGGTTGGATATCAAAAGCAAAGGATAACTCTATAAATTTAAACATGCTTAATGTAATTGAAGGGATATGGGCAATCCCCGCATCATCATTCATAATTGCTCTGTATCCAAAATCCATAGCAAAATCATTCCTGTCCCAGCCTATTCTTCCCGTAGGAATGGTGTATAATCCGGTGGCTCCGTTAAAAGCTTGTCCGCTGAATGTTGTTGCAGGCGGCTGTGTTCTTGATTGATTACCTCCCCTAGACTGTGCCATAACAGTTGAAAGGGCAATAGTTACCATAACCAATAAAATAATAATCTTTTTCATTTATTTCTCCTTAAATGATATTATACCAATACATTTGCCTTATGTGCAAGTATATTAGTTCCTAAAAGCTGCCGCGCGATTTTCATTGTCTATCAATCTTTGAAGCCTATTAATTTCTTCTCTGGCTCTTGAGTCTCCTATTTCATTGTAGACATTTTGCATAAAGGTTAAAGCTTCATTTAGCTGTCTTTGTGCCGTCATAACAAGGCTTGCGTTAAAAGCCGCCGCATAACTTTTTGTATCATGATAAATACTAAGAAAAGCTTCCTGAGCGGCACTGTAGTTTCTGGCTTTAACAAGGGATGCTGCATCTTTTGCTCTTTGTTTTACAGCCTTATCTTTAGAAGTTTCTTTCATAAGATTGCGGCTTTCAGTAACCGTGTATGGAACCATGCTTCTTGACAAGTCTCTTGTATTTTTTGTGATCATTTCCTGCACCATAACTTCCGGCGATTTTAAATATTCGTTAATTCTATTATCAGTTTGATTCCTTTCTCTTCTGCCTCTGGGCTGTCTTGTATTTTCCTGAGTATCATCATCTTCTATTAAAAGTTCATAATAATCAGTAAGAGAATCTTCTATTGTTTTTGTTCCGATAATAACGCCATTGCTGTCTGTAAGGGTGTAAATAAATGCCAATTGAACTACCCTTTCAAAAGTTTCATAGTCTGATTCAGTTTGATCTTTTGGGTCTGTTCTTGTTTCGGTTTGTATATTGTCATTTACAACAACATAATAAACCTTGCCGGAAAAATAAGCGTCGAATGGCCCTTGATTTTCATTTGTCCAAACCTGCACTTGAGTAAAATGGTTTGCACCCCGTATTTGAGAATAAGCCGTAGAGCTTAACAATGTACCGGCGTGCCTTTGCAGCACTGTATTTTCTGCTACATCAAAAGGAACAATTGCAACACTTTTAATGCTTACAGTATTCCATTCCGGCAGTCTTGTAGTTTGATAAGATACAGAAGTTGCACATCCTGCAAGAATTATCAATGTAATAATGGTTAATAAAATACCTGTTTTTCTCATACGCCTATGATATAATATTCTCATGAATAACACAAGGCAGAAAACAGCAAGGATGGGAACCTCCGTAGCATTGTGTGCGGTAGGCGCGGAAAAAGTTGTCTCTAATGAGTTAAAAAAACTTGGTGAAAAGTATACTTTCATAATAGAAGAATCCTCTTATGGCAAGGTTCGTTTTAAGACCGATACTGCGGGGTTGTACAAGGCGTTAATTGGCTTGCGTGCCGCCGACAGGATTCTGCTTGAAATAGCAAATTTCAAAGCAGTTGACTTTGACGCTCTTTTTGAAGGAACCTCTGCGGCACAGTGGGAAGAGCTTGTTCCAAAAGGAATGGGGCTTGTTGTGTCTAAGGTACGGACAAATCGTTCGCAATTAAAAGCGGAGACCAGTATTCAAGCCATTGTCCACAAGGCGGCGGCACAAAGGCTTTGCACAAAATACAACGAGGATAGGCTGCCTGAACAAAAACCGCTGGCAAGGGGGGCAGAAGAAAACCCTGTAAAAATAGCGGAAGTCCGCGTTTATATAGAAAAAGACATTGTTTCCCTGTTGGTTGATCTTAGCGGTGAGCCAATGTTCAAACGAGGCTACCGCAGTGAAGGAGGGGCTGCTCCATTAAGGGAAACAACTGCCGCCGCCCTCCTTCTGCTAAGCGGATGGAAGCGCAAGTTCCCGTTATATGATCCTTTTTGCGGCTCCGGGACTTTTTTAATAGAAGCGCTTTCTTACGCATGGGATATGGCGCCCGGTTTGGGGAGACGGTTTGCCATTGACAATCTCCTCATTGCTGATGCCAAAATTGACAAAGCAGTACGGGAAGAGCTCCGCTCCAAAATAGATTACAACAGGCTCATAAGAATAGCCGGCAGCGATGAAGAGGCGCGCTCCGTCTCCATTGCGTTGTCCAATGCGGCGCGCCTCCGTGACATAGCCGAGAACCGTCCGCCGCAAAGAGGCATCCGTTCTGGCGGAGGAGCAACCACAGACATCAGCCTAAAAACCCTCCCCATGAAAAACGCCCGCTCATTAGCTGAACATTCCCTACTCCCCACTCCCCACTTCCCACTCCCTAGCCCGAAGGGCTACATAATTACAAATCCGCCCTACGGCAAAAGATTGGGTGACCCGGCTATAGCAGAGCAGACATACAAAGAAATGGCAGGGCTTGCAGAGCGGTTTCCCGGTTGGAAGTTAGCCGTCATAACCGACCACAGCGGTTTTGAAAGTTTCTTTGGCAAAAAGGCGGACTCCTGCCGTGAAATAAGTAATGGGAACACACCTTCCTATTTTTATCAATATGAGGTATTATAAAATATGGCAGTTACAGTTGAACATGAAAAACGGCGGAAAAAAATCTTAGAAAAAGCTCTGGCTGTTTTTATAGAAGATGGTTTTGAAAACGCAACATTCCAAAAAATTGCAGACCGTTGCGGGATTACAAGGACAATATTATACCTTTATTTTAAAAATAAAAAGGAAATATTTTCCTACAGCATTAAGCAATTTCTTTTAAATGTAGAAGAAAGACTTAATGCTATACGAAGCAATAAAACCCTTAACAGTATAGATAAAATTACTAATGTTATTTTGGGCATTCTAAAACTTTTAGAAGAAAATCTGCCGTTACTTTTTATTATTTCTGATTATCTTGTTTTTATTTCCAAAGGAGATGCCAGTCCGGATGCACGGGTACGGCGCAGAACGGTAAAAATGCGGCATATTTTATCATCCATGCTGATAGAGGGCGTTAAAGCCGGACAGTTAAAAAAGATCGATATTAAAACAACAAACAATTACCTTTTTAGTTTTGTAGAGTCCGGCATTTATCAACTTGTTATTTTAAGAAGAAAAAATATTGATGAACTTAAAAATACAATTGCCTTTGCCGTAAAACAGCTTGCGGTATAATTAGCTATTGTTTCCGGAAACTACTGTTTCCAGAATTCAGGTGTAAACAAAACAAAGACTGTCCATAATTCCAGTCTTCCTGCAATCATCACCAAAGAATAGTATAATTTTAGATAATTAGGAAAATCTCCAAAGTTGTTAAAAGGTCCTGCCGTTCCAAAACCTACACCGATATTTCCCGTTATGGAAAGGCTTGTGTATAAAGCTGAAAAAATATCAATCCCGGAAGCGGCGGTAATCAGCGTTGTAAGACCCACAATAAAAAAATAAAGAAAGACAAATGCCGTTACCCCATGCTCCAACTCCGCAGTGGTTGTTTTACGGTTAAGCTTTATTGTAAATACCCCTTTTGGATAAATAATTTTCTTTAATTCGTTTCCTGTCTGTTTAAAAAAGAAAACATGGCGGATAACCTTAATACCGCCGCTTGTAGAACCTGAACACCCGCCTGACAGCATCAATATAAATAAAACTGCCTGTACAAGAGCAGGCCATACCGTAAAATTTGCATTAACATTTCCGGTTGTGGTAAGTATAGAGGCTGCCTGAAAAGAACCGTACCTGAAAGCTTCTCCAATAGAACTGTACAGGGGAATAATTTTTATGCTTGTAATTAAGGCAGCAATAAAAAAGATAGCTATAAAAGCCCTTGCTTCTGTATTGTTAAAAAAATCTTTGAATTTACCGCAGGCAATTCTGTAGTACAGTGTAAAGTTCATAGCTCCTAACAGCATAAAAATAACAGTTACCCAGTCTATAAAAGAGGAGTTGTAAAAATTCAACCCCGTATTTTTTGTACTTAGTCCTCCTGTAGAAATAATTGTAAAACCGTGGCAGACAGCATCAAACAAATCCATTCCTCCAAGGCGGTAAAGTACAATTAATGCCAATGTTAAAATACAATAAACTCCCCAAATTATTTTTGCTGTGGATGTTATTTTAGGTTTAACCCTGTCTTTTTCCGGCCCCGGAACTTCAGCTTTTATAAGTTGAAACCCGCCGGAACCAAGGAATGGAAGAAGAGCAACAAATAAAAGGATTATCCCCATTCCTCCCGCCCACTGGCTGATACTCCGCCAAAGAAGAAGGGAGCGAGGCAGGGATTCAACATCGCTGATGGTTGTTGCACCTGTAGTTGCAAAACCGCAGGCACTTTCAAAAATTGCATCCACCCAGCTTATGCCGACAGAAGCAAAGAAATAACAAAGACTGCCCATCAAAGTTGAAATAATCCAAATTAAAAAGACCAGAAGAAACCCGTCTTTAGGCCTTATGCCAATTTTAGTTTTTGGAATAAAAATAATAGACGGAATAACAAAAACAAGCCCTATTATCATGGGAAGAAGAAATGGAAAAATCATGGAAGTTTCCCGTAAAACAAAAGCTGTTACAAGAGAAGGCAGCATAAAAGCACTTATTCCTGCAGTAATAATGGAAAGAAGACGAATCATTGACCGTTTTTTCATGCTTTCTCCATTTTATTTGTTTTTCTTTTTTGCCGCAAAGAAATTTTCCAATTCTGTTTCACTGCCGTTTTTTGCCATGATAATTATTTTATCTTTAACGGTAAAAACATAATCGCCTTGAGGAATAAACGAGGTTTCCCCTCTATTTACAAGCATAATAAGTCCGCCTGAGGAAAGCTTAAAATCTTTAATGGGTTTGTTTGCAACGGGAGAACTCTCTTCTATTTCTACTTCTACAATTCCAATACTTCCGTCTCCAAGGCTGTGTACGCCTCTGATGTTTTTGCCCGCAAGATGGGAAAGAATGGAATCCACAACAACGGTTTTTACGGGGATGGCGACATCTACCCCAAGTTGAAGAGCAATTGTCTTGTATCCCGGGCTGGAAACCATGGCAATAGCACGCCTTACGCCCTGCGATTTTAAATAAACGGCAGTAACAATATTAAGCTCCTGATTTGCAGTAGCAGTTATAATTAAATCAAGATCGCCAAGTCTTTCTTCTGCTATAAAATTTTCATCAGTTATATCTTCATTTAGGATAACCGCTTTTGGAAAACGGGCTGCAAGCTCTTTGCATACGGTGTAATTTTGCTCGATAATCAAAAGCTGGCGGCCAAGAGGCCCAAGCCCTTTATCAGACTTTTTAAATTTATTGTGAGCATCTAAAAGTTTTTCTGCAATAAGCGATCCCAGTTGTCCGCCGCCGACAATGCCAACCCGTTTAAGAGCGGTTTCCGTTCTGCCTGCAAGATTAAAAACATAAGACATATTTTCTTTTCTTGCCAAAATATAAATTAAGTCACCTGCACAGAGTTTTGCAGAACCTGTAGGAAGAAAGCAATCTTTGCCGCGTTCTACTAAAACTATAAGCCCTTCATCGCGGATAAAAGAATGAAAATCAAAAAGAGAAAGCCCGTCAAAAGGACTACCCTCTTTAACATTAACAGAAGCCAGTTCATACGGAGTTCCGGGAAAAGCCAGTATATTTCCGGATGCACCGTGAGATAAAGCCGTCAGCACTGCTCTTGCTGCCTCTATATTGGGATGAATAAAAGAATCTATCCCTATGATTTTTTTATAACCGGTATTTCGTACCCGTGCAATTTTTAAAAGCTTTTTTGTTTTTTGCATTGAAAAAGCTATACTGCAAATAATCATATTAACTTCATCAGATTCCGATACACAAACTAGAGCATCGGCTTCATGAATTCCTGCTTCTTCCAGAGCGGCAACATTGCTTCCTTTGTCATGAACAACAAGACAATCTAAGCGATTCGATGCATTGCGGGCTGTTTCATCATCGGATTCTATTATGGAAACTTCGTGTCCTTCTTGTATTAAATAGCCTGCAAGCTGAGTCCCTGTAAATCCTGCGCCTACAATGACAATCTTCATTGACTATTTCCAATTTTAAAACAAGTTTTTATTTTTTCTATAACAATATCAAAATCTATTGGTTTTCCAACATGATCATCCATGCCGGCATCATGGCATTTTTGTATATCTTCTTTAAACACATTAGCTGTCATTGCTATAATGGGAATTCTGCCAAGTGCGGGTTTTTTGCTTAAGTTCTCTTCTATTTCTCTTATTTTACGGGTTGCTTCATAGCCGTCCATTTCCGGCATTTGCACATCCATAAAAATCATCTCATATCTATCCGGTTCTTCTCTGTACATTTTGACAGCTTGAGCGCCGTTTTCCGCACAGTCTATTTCAAGCCCCGTTGGTTCTAGTATCGATAATAAAATTTCTCGGTTTATTTCCATGTCTTCTGCCATCAGAATACGGTGGCCTTTGAAAAGTCCGTTAATAGTTTGTACTGTCTCTTGTTTTTTTTGTAATCCCACTCCTAGACACTCATTAATAATATCCGCCACAGAAGATGGGAATAGCGGTTTAGACAGGAATTTGTCAACCCCGGCTTTTTTTGCTTCTTTTTCTACATCATTCCATTGAGCGGCAGAAATCATTATTACTACGGAATTACCGGAATGTTGAGATTTAAGTTTTGCAGTCAATTCAATTCCGTCCATATCTGACATTATCCAATCAATAAAATAAATGTCGTAGGGTTGATTCTGCTCAACCAGTTTGAGTGCTTCCTCTCCGCTTATGGCAGTATCGCATTTTGCTCCCAGTCCGTTTATCATATCACTTACATATTCCAGAACATCCGGATCATCATCAACTATCAATACACGGGCATTGCTTAAATTTATGTTTGGAGGCAAGAGTTCTTGTTTCTTTTCTTCACCTCTTCCAACCAAAAGGGTAAAAATAAAAGAAGACCCCTTATTAATTTCAGATTCAATTCTTATTTTGCCGCCCATCATTTCTATAATTCTTTTGGAAATTGCAAGACCTAGTCCCGTGCCTCCGTATTTACGGACAGTACTGCTTTCCGCCTGCATAAAAGATTTAAAAAGGCGTTTTTGCTGTTCCGGAGTTATGCCAATTCCTGTATCTTTTACAGAAACCTGTATTACACAGACGCCGTTATCTTCTCCAAGGAAGCGGGCATTAACAATGACAGAACCTTCATCCGGCGTAAACTTAACGGCATTGCTTAAAAGGTTTGTTACAACCTGCGCAATCCTCTGATCATCGCCAATTATGGTTTTGGGAATTGTTTTATCAATATAAACGGAGAGCCTTTGTTTTTTTTCATCTAAGCGGAAGTGAACAACATTTACAACTCTTTGCAACATTCTTTCAAAATTAAACTCAACGGGAGAAAGCTCAAACTTGTTGGCTTCTATTTTAGAAATATCCAGAACATCGTTTATTACGCCAAGAAGGTGAGTTGAAGCATCTTCTATTTTGTTTAGAGAATAATCTTTTCTGTCAAGTTCATTTGAATTTTTGCCTATTCTGGTCATGCCAATTATTGCGTTCAGCGGAGTACGCATTTCATGGCTCATATTGGAAAGGAACTCACCCTTTGCTTTGTTTGCTGTTGTTGCTTTTTCAAGCGCATTTTTAAGCGTTTTGTTGTAAATATCGCGCATGATAACGCCGGCAATTGTTCCTGCAGTTAATGCAACAAATTTTTTCTCATTATCTGTCCACTGGCGCGGTGTATATCGTTGTACTACAGTCATGATGCCCCACAAACGGCCTTCAGCATAAAGCGGTGCGCCAATAAATGCGTTAATGTCAACAGATAACAGATCCCGATATGTTTCGCTTGCAGCCGTGTCAGCACATGAAATTACAGGCAGCGTAGCACAGTCAGGCAGTCTTTCCGGAAAACCGGACAAAATCATGTGGTGCAGATCAAAACTAATGGCGCGCGGTGCCTCATCTTTACTGGACCAATCATATTCAAGGACAGTTTTACCATGTTTATAATCAATATGGAATATATAAACAGAAGACGCTTTGTGATAATTTCCTAATTTTGTTATTGCATCTTTTACATATAATTGTGAATCTCCTGATGAAATAAACCCTTTAGAAATATCAGAAATTAATTCCTGTTGTTCTAAGCGGATTTTTAAAAGTTCACTTTGTTTGTGTATGCTTTCCAGCATTTTTTTTGTATTGCGTAAATCGTATTTAAAAGAAATTATCATTTTTTTACCGTTGTGAGTTACCCGTGTCAGCGTATTTTCCATTGGAATAAGCTCCCCATCCAGAGAACGATGAATCCATTCAAACTTGGCTTGATCCCCGGAAATTGTATCATTACTTTTTACAGATGCTGTTTTAAAAGAGTTTTCTCCGCCGGGCTGAGCTGCCGGCACAAATGTATCCCAGTAATGTTCCATGAAATATTGTTTGTCGTTACATCCCAGAAGCTTCATTATTACTTCATTGCAGTCAATTACCTTCAGGTCTTCAT
>Ga0099364_10008151_pt1 | contig 14801 bp, 14 predicted proteins | sample TergutTh196P3_FD_73070 | JGI IMG/M metagenome (GOLD analysis project Ga0099364, IMG submission 73070) | Microcerotermes parvus P3 segment gut microbial communities from Pointe-Noire, Republic of the Congo - Th196 P3 | ecosystem: Host-associated > Arthropoda: Insects > Digestive system > Gut ... | reverse complement strand
CCTCTCACTGCGACCGCCTGCGGACCGTCGGCGTGGACATGACCACCGGCTCGCTGGGGCAGGGCGCGTCCAGCGCCGTCGGCATCGCGCTGGGCCAAAAGCTGAAGGGCTGGGACGCCCGCACATTCCTGATTCTGGGCGACGGCGAGCTCAACGAGGGGCAGGTCTGGGAGGCCCTGTCGCTGGCGGCGTTCAAGAAGCTGGATAACCTCATCATCTTCTGCGACAAAAACGGGCGGCAGCTGGACGGCGCGACCGCGGACGTCCTCGACATGGGCGACCTCGCCGCCAAATTCACCGCCTTCGGCCTGTACACCCAGACAATCGACGGCCACGACACCGGCACCATCACCCGGGCCATCGGGAACGCCAAAGGCCGGGCTGAACCGTGTTTAATTATATTGAACACTGTTAAGGGGAACACAACCTTCGTCGCCGACATGGAAGCCAACCACCACGTCGCCTTCACCCCCGAGCAAATCGCCGGAGCAATCGAAAACACAAAGGCCAGACTGGCCCAGGCAAAGGAGGCGTCGCAATGATCCGCTTGCTGGAGACCCCCGTGAGGGACACCGTTATGCTGCGCGATATTTTCTGTCAGACCCTGGTCGGCATGGCGGCCGCGGACGACCGCATCGTCGCGCTGGACGCGGATTTGATGAGCTCGTCGGGCATGAAGCCGTTTATGAAGGCCTATCCCGGGCGCTTCATCAACTGCGGCGTGGCCGAGGCGAACATGGTCGGCGTGGCGGCGGGGCTGGCTACGCTGGGCTTTGTGCCGTTCGCCCATTCCTTCGGCACATTTATCACGCGCCGCGTCTGCGACCAGGTCTTTATGTCGTGCGCCTACGCAAGGCTCCCCGTCAAGCTGGTCGGCACGGACCCCGGCGTTTGCGCCGCCTATAACGGCGGCACACACATGCCCCTGGAGGACATGTCCGTTCTGCGCGGCATTCCCGAAATCGTGCTGGTGGAGCCGACGGACGCGGCGCAGCTGAAAAGCCTTTTGCCGCAGATCGTGGATTCCGGCCAGACGATCTATATCCGCCTGCTGCGCAAATTCGCCGTCAGCATTTTTGCCGAAGGCAGCGAGTTTGAACTGGGGAAAGGCGTGACCCTGCGCGGCGGGACGGATGTGACGCTGTTCTGCTCCGGCATCATGGTCGAGGCCGCGCTGGAGGCGGCGGACATTTTGACCGATGCGGGGATTTCCGCGCGCGTGGTCAACCTGTTCACCTGGAAGCCTCTGGACGAAGAGCTGGTCGGGCGCTGCGCCGCCGAAACGGGCGCGGCGGTCACCTGTGAAAACCATAACGTCGCCGGCGGCCTCGGCTCCGCCGTGGCGGAACTGCTGGTCAAGACCGTTCCGGTCCCCGTGGAGATGATCGGCACGCAGGACCATTTCGGCGAGGTCGGCCCGGAGGACTACCTGCGCGGCAAATTCCGCCTGACGGCGGTCGACATTGCCGCCGCCGCTCAGCGCGCCGTGTCGCGGAAAGCCTGACGGATGACCGGCTTTGACCTGGGTGCGGGTTTGATTTTTCTGGTTCTGGCGCTTTCCGGGCTTTGGCTCCGGAAAGCGCCGGGGCTTCTTGGCGCAAGGAGTGGCTCTCTGCCGGACCCGGCGGCGGAGCCGTCTCCGCGCGCTTACGCCGTGCTGGCCGCGGCGCTGTGCGCCGCGGCGGTCGCGGTGCGCGTCGTTCTGTTTACCGCCGTCCCGGCGGGCGTCAACCAGGACGAGGCGATGGCCGCCGTCGACGCCTACGCGCTGGCCCGCTACGGAACGGACCGTTTCGGCACATGGCTGCCCGCGCATTTCGAGGCGTGGGGCTACGCGCAGATGAGCGTGCTGATGAGCTATCTGGCCGTGCCGTTTCTATGGGTGTTCGGCCTGTCGATATGGGCCATCCGGCTGCCGGTGCTGATCGTGAGCCTGGCGGGGATCTGGGTGCTGTACCGGTTCGCCGGTTCGGCCTTCGGGCGGCGCGCGGGTCTGGCCGCGCTGGCGGTCGCCGCCGTGAACCCGTGGCACATCCTGCAAAGCCGCTGGGCACTGGACTGCAACCTGATGGCGCATTTTACGCTCTTTGGGATTTACGGGCTGTATCTGGGCATGAAAAAACGCCGCTGGGCCTATGCCGGCACAGCCTGCATGGCGCTGGGGATGTACAGCTACGGCATCGCGGTGTACACGCTGCCCGTCCTGTTGCTGGGCATCGCGGCGTATACGCTGGCCAGGCGGCGGTACCGCGTCCGCGACGTTCTGCTGTGCGCGGGGCTGTTTCTGCTGATCAGCTGGCCGATCATCGGGACCATGATGATTAACGCCTTTGCGTGGAACACGGTCGAGCTGCCGTTTGTGACCCTGCAACGGTTTCCCGCCAGCGTCCGCGCGGGGGACTTGCTGTTTTTCACACAGGACAAGCCCGCGCAGCTGGCGGAAAACGCCAAGTCGCTGGGGACGATCTTCCTGCAAGGCAAGGACCTTCCCTGGAACGCCGTGGAGGGTTTTGGGACGGTCTACGGCTTCGGCGTCTGGCTGATGGCGCTGGCGCTGGCCGCGCCGGCGGCGGAACGTCTTTGGCGGCTCTGGGGGAACCGGTCCCTCTCAGACCCGGCGGACGGCGCGGACCGGCCGCGCGTCAACGCCTCCCCGCCCTCCCCGGACGGGAGCGCCGGAGGCGCGATGCTGGGGATATGGCTTGCGGGGTCGGCACTGTCGGGGCTGGTGGTCAACGGCGCGAACGTCAACCGGGTCAACCATATCTTCTACCCTCTGATTCTGCTGTGCGCGCTGGGCGCGGAACGGCTGAGCCGCCTCGGCCCGCGCGGGACGGGGCTGGCCGCCGCCTCCGTGTACGGTCTGGCGTTCTGCCTGTTTATCGGCGCCTATTTCGGGCCGCACGCCCAAACCCTGGCGTGGTATAATTTCAACGGCTTCGGAGCCTCCGTGCAGGCCGCCGAGGCGTCCGGCGCCGAAAGGCTGGCGGTCTCCGCGCGCACCCTGTACGGCCCGTCCCGGCAAACGGCGGAAATCCTGACGATGTTCTACGCGCGGACCGACGCGCGGTACTTCCAGGGTCAACCGGCGGAGGACGGGCGGCTGCCGTACGCCGAGCGGTACACGTATGTCAGCCTGGACCTCTCGCCGCCCGTCCCCGCGCCGGACACGGCGTATATCTTTCACCGGACGGAACGGGAGCTGTTCTCCGGCGGCGAATACCGGCTCGAGGAATACGGAGACCACGGCCTGGCTATTCCGCTGGGTCAAAATTGACCTTCCCGCTGAGGATATAGATGGGCCGGGCCTTGGCCTCGTCATAGATGCGCCCGATGTATTCGCCCATGATGCCCAGCATCAGCAGGATGATCCCGTTGCAAAACAGGCTGATGGCCGTCAGCGACGCCCAGCCGGACAGCTGGATGGTATCCGGGAAGAAAACGCGCTGGACGATGACGAACAGCAAAAACGCGAAGCACAGCGCGGCCATGACCGCCCCGATATAGATGGACAGCTTCAGCGGCTTGTAGGAAAACGCAGTCACCGCGTCCGCGGCCAGCCTGAGCATCTTCCGCAGCGGATATTTGGTCACCCCCGCGAAGCGCTCCTCGCGCACATAGTCCACGGCGGCCTGCCGAAAGCCGACCCAGCTGACCAGCCCCCGCACATAGCGGTTGCGTTCCGGCAGCGCCTTCAACGCTTCGATCACCTTGCGGTCCAGCAGGCGGAAATCGCCCGCGTCCACCGGGATGTCCACGTCCGTCATGGCGTTGACCCCGCGGTAGAACGCCTTGGCGGTGGCCTTTTTGAACAGGGTTTCCCCCTTGCGCCGCGTGCGGCGGCCATAGACGACGTCATAGCCCTCGCGCCACTTTTCAACCATCGCCGGAATGACCGAGGGCGGGTCCTGCAAATCGGCGTCAATGACGACGACCGCGTCTCCCGAGGCGTGGTCCATCCCCGCCGTGATGGCGGTCTGGTGCCCGAAATTGCGCGAAAAGCACAGCAGCTTCAGCCGCTTGTCCCGCATGGCCAGGGCGTGCGCCATAGCCCACGTTTGGTCCCGGCTGCCGTCGTTGACGAAAATCAGCTCATAGCTCTCCCCGCACGACTCCAGCGCCTCGGTCAGCTGCCGGTAGCTCTCCGCGATGACCTCCTCCTCGTTGTACAGAGGCACGACCACAGATAATGTCATCGTTTTTTCCCAACCTCCCCGTTACGGCATCTTGGCCTTCCGCGGATTATCATATCACAGTTCCGGCCTATTCTCAATTCTCAATTTCCGAAGGAGGGTCCTCTCATGCTCTCTCCGCGTCTGGACGCCGTCGCCCTGAGCGCGCTTTCCACCCTCGCTCTGGCGCAGGTGGGGGACGCGGCCTTTGAGCTGATGGTACGCACACGCCTGTGCGCCGCAGGGACCCGGACGGCGCAGAGGCTGCACGCGCGGCGCGTGCGGCTGGTCGCCGCGCCCGCGCAGGCCGCGATGGCCGCCCGGCTGGAGACCGCCCTGTCCGGCGAGGAACGCGCCGTCTTTACGCGGGGGCGCAACGCCCGGGCGGCGCAAGTCCCCCAGGCCGCCACGCGGCGGGAGTATCAGGCCGCCACCGCGCTGGAGACCCTCTGGGGCTGGCTGTGGCTGTCGGGCCAAACGGAACGTCTGGAAGAACTGTTTGATCTTGCGATGGAAGGGGGACGCGGCTGTGAAGCTCTCGCGCGCGGCGCTCCTGCCCTGGATTAAAGAACCCCCGCTGTGGCTGCTGGCGGCACGGCTGGCGGCGGCGCTGGGCTTTTTGTGGCTGGGAACGCTGCCGGAGGCCGTTTGGGCCGGCATCGTCCTGCACGCGCTGGGCTGGGCGCTGGCCTCCGCGGATGTCGTCCTGCGTTTGCCGGAGGAGCCGCGCTCGGAGCCGCTGATGTGGCTGGGCGCGTCGGTCACGGGCTTTGCCGCCGGTCTGTCCGGCTCCGGCCTGATCTGCGCCGTCGCCGCCCGCGCCGCCTGGGAATGGGAGGCGCGCCTGCGGGAGCGGCTGTACCGCCGCGAAGCGGCTTGTCTGGATATTCTGCCCAAAACCGCCGCGGTCTATCGCTCCGGCGAAGCGCTGACCCTGCCACCGGGCGAGCTGGTTTGCGGCGACGCGGTGATCATTCAGCCCGGCGCCGTCGTGCCTGCCGACGCGCTCATCGTCAAGGGCGAAAGCTGTGTGAGCGGGCCGCCGTCCCGCTTTGCCGTCCCCGGCGGGCGGGTGTACGCGGGGGAAGTGAACGAAACGGGTCTGCTGGCCGTCAAGGCCGAGCGCGTGGGCGGAGATACGCGGGCGGAGGGTCTGCGCGCCGCGATGACACAGGCGGCGGGTACGGCCACGGCGGCGGAGCGTCGTCTGCGCCGCCTGTGCGCGGTCACGGCGCTCGCGGCGGCGGTTTGCGCGCTGGGGCTGGCCGTTTTGCCGCCGCTGCTTCTCCGGGACGGAGCGTTCCGGGACTGGATCGCCCGCGCGGCGGGACTGCTGATGGCGGCGTGCCCGCTGGCGGCTCTGAGCTTCGGCCCGTGCCTGCGGATCCGCGCCGTATTCGACGCGCAGAGCGCGGGGGGGCGCGCCGCGCCGGATTCGCTCTGGGCGCTGGCGCGCGCGGACATGGCCGTGCTGGACGATACGGGCGTCCACGAGCCGGACCGTCAGGCGGTCGTGGGGCTGGAGCTGGGGCCGGACGAGGACCGGGACATGCTGCTGCGCTGCGCCGCCATCGCCTATGCCTACGGAGACGGGCCGCTGGCGGAGGCGGTTCGGGATTACTGCGGCGGCGCCGGAACCCCGCCCGACAGCCGGGAAACTCTGGGCAGCGGCGTGACGGCCCGCTCCGCGGGGCGCACGATCCACGCGGGCGGCGCGGCGTTTCTGCGCAGCCGCGGCGTGGAATGCCCGGACGATGTGCCCTCGGTGATCCGCATCGCCGCGGACGGGCGGCTTCTGGGCGGCCTGCGCATCGGGAAACGGCTCCGTCCGGGGGCGGAACATTTGGCAAAGACTCTGGACGCGCTTCATTTGGACATCGCGTTTTTATCGCCGGAGCCGTATGAGCAGGCGGAATTGCCGGCCTCGCGGCTGAATGTCCGGGACATCCACGCGGGAGTTTCCGCGGGCGACCGCGCTCGCGTGTTCTCGGAGCTGCTCACGGAGACGCACGGACGCGCGCTCCTGCTGGGCACGGAGCCGGACAGAGACATCGAAACCGGCGTGGCCGTGGTTCCGGACGCCTGGAACGACGCCGCCGGCATCGCGCGGGGCCGCGTCCTGCTGGCCGGCCCGTCTCCGGAGCCGCTGGGCGCTTTCATCGCGCGGGCGCGGGACTTCCGCCGGCTGGCGCTGTTCATGCTCGGCGCCGCCGCGCTGATGGCGGCGGCTTCCGCCGCGCTGACGCTGATGTTCCCCTCGTGGCTGTGGCTGGCCGGAGCGGGGCAGGCGGCCTTGAGCATGGCCCTGACCGCTTTGGCCCTCAAGGCGGATATCCGGACCCAAGCCGTCATCAAAAAGGAGGCTGAATCCTTATGAAACGCATCAACGTGGCCCTGATCACGGATTCCTTTCCGCCGGTGGTGGACGGGGTCAGCCGCTGCGTGGTCAATTACGCCCACACCCTGACCGCGGAAAAATACGGCGACTGCGTGGTCATCACGCAGCGCACGCCGGGCGAAATGTATTACCACTACCCGTTTCCCGTTCTGGGGTTCCCGTCGATGGGCCTGCCGCGTCTGGACTACCGCGCGGGGTATCCCATCGTGCCGTTTTTGATCAACAGCCTGAAAAAAATGGACATTGACCTGATCCACGCGCACAGCCCGTTCACCTCGATGGTCATCGCGCGGCAGATCCGCCGCAAGCTGCGGACCCCCATCGTGTTTACCCAGCATACCAAGTGGGAGTACGACATCAAGCGCACCGTCCGCACCGGCCCGCTGCGGCGCGCGGTGGAAGCGCTGGTATACGACAACATCGAGGCCGCCGACGACGTATGGACGGTCAGCCGCGGCACCGCCCTGCACATGCGCAACCGCGGCTTTTCCGGCGACTATATCGTGATGGAGAACGGCACGGATTTCCCGCAGGGCGAGGCCGACGCGGCGCTGACGCGCGAGGTCTGCCGGACGCACGGCCTGTCCGGCAACCGCCCGGTTCTGCTGTTCGTGGGGCGTATGTATTGGTATAAAAACATCCGTCTGATCCTCGACGCGCTGACGCTGCTGCGCGCGAGGGGCCTTGAGTTTGACATGCTGATGGTCGGGGACGGCACGGACCTGCCGGATATGCGCGCGCTGACCGCCGCCAAGAGCCTGAATGACTGCGTGCATTTCACCGGCAAGATCAGCGACCGCGAAAAGCTGCGCGCCATTTACACGCTTTCAACCCTCCTGGTGTTCCCGTCGGTCTATGACAACGCGCCGCTGGTCATCCGCGAAGCCGCCGCCTGCCGCTGTCCGGCGCTGGTCATCCGCGGCAGCTCGTCGTCCGAGATTTTAGAGGAGGGCCAAACGGGCTTTTGCACCGAAGAGACGCCCGAGGACGTCGCGGACGCCGTCGCGGGCGCGCTGTCCAATCCGGAGTGGCTGGCTCGCGTCGCCAACGGCGCGGCGGAGCATGTATATCTCCCCTGGCCCAAGGTCGTCGCCCGCGCCGCGGAGCGGTATCACGAGGTTCTGGAGCGCTGCCGGAGTCAACAGGCATAACCGGCACACGCGGACGGAGGGGAGAATGCTTCTCCCCTCCGTTTTATTCGCTCCCGTTTACCGTTTCAAAGCTCAGCCCAGCACAATCAGCGGCTCGCCCGTCGCCACCGACGCGCCCTTCTGGACCACGACCTGCCTTACGGTCCCGTCGCGGGGGCAGGAAATCTCGTTTTCCATTTTCATCGCTTCCAGAATCAGCAGGACCTCTCCCTTTTTGACGGTCTGGCCCGCCGTTACGTTGAGGCGCAGAATCGTACCCGGCATGGGCGCGTTCACGGCCTCGCCCTCCGCCACGCCGGCGGCGGCGGGCGCCGGAGCGGCCGCGGGAACGGGGGCCGGAGCGGGGGCCGGAACGGCGGCGGGAACCGGAGCGGCGGCCGCGGCATCGGTCACGGAAACCATCTTCGCCTCGCCCTTTTCCACCTCGACCTCATAGGTTTTGTCGTTCAGGGTGACTTTGTACGTCATATCGCGTTTCCTCCTTCTCTTCTTTTGAAGAGTTTTTAGTTTCCTATTTTCACGGTTTTGGGGTTGGCTGTTTGATGTCTCAGTTGGGTGGGCCGTTTCACGTCTCCCCTTCCTCATTGGTCAGAAGTTCAATCTCCCTGACGACTTCATCGTACCAAAAGAACCGGGTTCGGTGCCCGCTTGAAGCAAACGGGTCAACCTCGTCCATCTGGCCGCGCAGAGCCCTTCGGATTTCGTCGTCCAATTGGGTATACGCTCCGCTTTTGCTGAATGCCCGTCTCTGGATAATCTTTTTGGTCAGGAACCCGTTCCTGTCCGCCGCGTACAGCGTATCTCCAATCGGGTAGAGTTCCATGTAGGAGCTGTTCATGGCAAAAGAAGAATACGAGTCTTTATACACCATTCTCTCCCACGCCTCTGGCCCACCTCCCCATTCTTCCTCTGTGACCGGATCATTCAGGAACATCAGAAGCCTGTCGCCGACTTGATGCAGCGGATCCCTGTCAAATGTCATTTCGCTGTTTCCCGCTTGGGCCAATACAAAGGTATCGGGCGTGTTCCCTTTGAAGACGGTATTGACCTGGACCAAAAAATAGCTTCTGGGCGGCGGATTGTCAAGCACTTCATCCAGCCATGAGAGGACGGTCACATCCGCCACAACATCGGCTTCGGCGACGGCCTCGTCAAAGAAATACATGAGACCTTGACCATACACCGTTTTTTCCGCGTAACGCACCGGCGTCTGCTTGACCTCCGCCGCGTTTCGCGGTATCAGCGCACAGCCCGCCAAAATTGCCGTCAGCAACGCGGCGGTCAGGAGCAGGGCAATGAGCCGTTTCACGGCGTCTCCCCTCCCTCCTCTGTCAGAAGTTCAATCTCCCTGACGACTTCATCGTACCAAAAGAACCGGGTTCGGTGCCCGCTTGAAGCAAATGGGTCAACCTCGTCCATCTGGCCGCGCAGGGCGTTTCGGATTTCGTCGTCCAGTTGGGTATACGCTCCGCTTTTGCTGAATGCCCTTCTCTGACTAATCGTTCTGGTCAGGAACCCGTTCCTGTCCGCCGCGTACAGCGTATCTCCAATCGGATAGATTTCCATGTAGGAGCTGTTCATAGAGAACGGCCAGTAAACTTCCTTGTAGAGTTGTCTTTCCCAAGAAGCCGGATCGCCCCACTCCTCCTCCGTAACCGGATTTTTGAGGAACATCAGCAATCTTTCGCCCACTTGGTGCAGCGGCATTCTATCGTAGGTCCTCTCACTGCTTCCGCTTTGGAGCAATATAAACGTGCCGGGTGCGTCTCCCTTGAGTACAGCATTGACCTTGACGGAGAAATAGGTGACAGCAAAGCCCTCCAGCGCTTCGTCCAGCCACGATACAATCGTCACGTCCGCGATCACATCGGCCTCGGCGACGGATTCGTCAAACGGATACAGGGGGCCTTGACCATACACCGTGCTTTCCGCGTAACGCACCGGCGTCTGCTTCACCTCCGCCGCGTTTCGCGGTATGGACGCACAGCCCGCCAAAATTGCCGTCAGCAGCGCGGCGGTCAGGAGCAGGGCAATGGGGGTTTTCACGGTTGCTCCCCTCCCTCGCGCAGCAGATACTGGATTTCCCTGACGATCTCGTCGTACAGGAACGCCCTCGGCCGGATCGGCCCGCGGAGGCCCAGCGGCGATTCATGCTGTTCATAGACCCGCGCCTGGTCATACAGCGCGTTTTGGGTCTGGCCGTCGATCACGGTCCGTTCGCCGCCGTCACGGAGGGGATTCCCCACAGCGCCGGTTATATACCCGTCCCGGTCAATGGCGTATAGCGTATCCTCCATAGCATGAATGCCGAGTACCGAGGCATGGGCGGCCAGAATACTGTATGCCCCGTCCACACCCGTGATCCTTCTTGAACCGTCCCATTCCTCCTGTGCTATCGGGCCGAACAAGAAAACCAACAGCCGGTCTCCGACCTGAAACAGCGGGTAATCCTCCAGCGTGATCTCTTGATTTCCGTTTTGCATCATGACGAAGATATCCGGTATATTCCCCTTGTACAGCGTGTTGGCCTTCACGGAGAAAAAGGTCATGGGCGGAAAATCTTCAAGCCGTTCGTCCAGCCAGGAAACAACCGTCACGTCCGCCACAACGTCCGACTTGGCCAGGGCCTCCTCCAAACGATAGCGAAAACCGTCGGCATGAATTTCCCTCTTCCCGAAGCGCGCCGGCGTCTGCTTGATGTCCGCCGCGTTTCGCGGCATGGACGCACAGCCCGCCAAAGCTGCCAGCAGCAGCACGGCGGTCAGGAGCAGGGCGGCAAGGCGTCGCATACGATTCTTTTCCTATATCTCTTTGATCGAGACGAAGGTAAGCTCGTTCGGTTCACAGCCCAGATCGTCGGCCACAATCGCCATCAGCAGGGCGGCGGTGCGGTCGTCAACGGTGTGCAGGTCGACCTCTCCGGCAGAGCCGGGGGCGGGAACCATCCCCGGCACGGGGCGGGCGTCCAAACGCGCGCGCTCCGCCAGCGGCGCGACAGGGTCCGGAAGCACCGCTCTGGGCTTATTCAGCGCGGCGGCGACCGCGCCCAGCAGGATAACGCCCAGCATCAGCAGCGCGATCACGGTAAAGACAATGATCAGTCCAAGAAACGCGAGAGCAAAATCCTCAAACATGCGGCACCCCTCCCTCTATGACCGGACCAGCGTATACTTCACGCGGTTTTTCTCTTTTTCCTCACGCGCTCTGGCAAATTTCTCAAACACCTCGGGGAACACGATATAGGAGCAGACGTCCTCGTCGCTGCGGGCCAACGCCCCGATGGCTCTGCGCCCGGCCTCAAAGCCCGGGGGCAGCGTCTCCGCGTAGCGGCCCGTGTAAGGCTTCTCGTCGCCCAGCACCTTGGAAATCAAATCCCGGCTGACCTCGCCCGGCGGTGAGCCGTACTCCCCGCGCAGATAGGCCGTGACTTCCTTGGAGACGTTTTTGTACCGCTCCCCGACCAGCACGTTGGTCGCGGCCTGCACCCCGACAATCTGGCTGGTCGGCGTGACCAGCGGCGGATAGCCCATATCCTCGCGGACGCGCGGCACCTCGGCCAGCACCTCGGGGAACTTATCCACGGCATTCATGGATTTCAGCTGGGAAATCATATTGGACAGCATTCCGCCCGGCACCTGATAGGTCAGCGCGTCGGTTTCCGTGCCCATGACCTTCGGGTCGAGGGTGCCGTCCTTGATGTACGCGGCGACGACGGGCTTGAAATAGTCGTTGATTTCTTTGAGGACGGACATATCGAGGTCGTGCGCGTACCCCATCTGCCCCATCGCGTAGGCCAGCGTTTCGGTGGGGGGCTGGCTGGTGCCGCCGGAGAAGCAGGAAATGGCGGTGTCGATGCAGTCCGCGCCGGCCTCCACGCCCCTCAAATAGGTCAGCGGGGCAAGCCCCGTCGTGCAGTGCGTATGCAAATGCAGCCGCAGCCCGGAGGCGCCCTTGATGGCCTTGACAAAATCGTAGCACTCCTGCGGACCCAGAATACCGGCCATGTCCTTGATGCACAGGCTGGTCGCGCCCATCGCCTCGATGCGCTTAATCAGCTCGATATAGTTTTCCAGGGTATGCACGGGACTGTTGGTATAGGAGAGAGTCACCTGCGCGTCGCCGCCGTGCTTGACGGTCTCGCTGACGGCGACCTCAAGATTGCGGAGGTCGTTCAGCGCATCAAAAATGCGCACCACGTCGACGCCGTTCTTGACGGACAGCTCGACGAACTTGCGCACCACATCGTCCGGATAATGTTTATAGCCCAGCAGGTTCTGGCCGCGCAGCAGCATCTGCAGCTTGGTTTTGGTCACGCGCTTTTTGATGTCGCGCAAGCGCTGCCACGGGTCCTCGTTTAGAAAACGCAGGCAGGTGTCGAAGGTGGCGCCGCCCCAGCACTCCAGCGAGTAATAGCCGGCCCTGTCCAGGGTTTCCAGGACATCCTCAAACTTGGAGTACGGCAGGCGCGTGGCGATCAGCGACTGGCCCGCGTCGCGCAGCACGGTTTCGGTGAATAACACTTTCTTCATAGCTTGACCCCCTGTAATATCAGTGATTCCGTTCCGACGCCGGATCAGACGGCGAAATCAGAGTCATTATATCACACCCGCTCATCGGAAAACAAGAGGGGACAAGGCAAAATTTTCGCCAAACGCCGTTTAGGGCGGGGACAACAGCCGCTCCAGAATGATCACACAGCGGCGGTTCCGCTGCCTCTGCTCGGGGGTGCGGTTCTGGCTTTCCACCCATTGGCGGCGGGCCTCCCCGTCCAGGCGGTCGCCGGTATATCCCGCGTCCCGCGCCCGCTCGTAATAGGGATACTCCTCGCCCTGCGCCCGGCAGGCGAACAGGCTGTAGGGCAGTCCCAGATCGCTGGCCATAAGGGCGTTCAAAACCGCGTCGGCGCGCCAGAAGGACAGGTGCATGTTGTTTTTGATCTCCGCCGACGGAACGACCGGCACGGTATCGGTGTGACCCTCGATGACGATCTGCCGGACCAGATTCAGCTCATCCCCGATGTAGTCCATCAGGGCCGTCAATTCCTGCACCGCGTCGGGCCGCAGAATGTATTGGCCGGAGTCAAAGAGCATCGTTTCCGGCAGCGTGATGATGATCCGCGTCTCCTCAAAACCGATATCGGGATTGTCCTGATTCTGGTTCTGATTCTGATTGGACGGATCGGTGCGGAGGTCGAAGAACTTGGTGATGTTGTCGTACAGGTCCGACCACGACTGGTCGAACATATCAATGCCCGCGTCTGTGGAGGGGCGGTCCACCACGGCGGGCGGGTTGGGGATGACGGCGGTCACGTTGTTGACGTATGCCGGCTCCTTGCCGACGAAATCCGCGACAAAGCTCTGCCACTTGGCTACGTCAAGAGACGAAAACGAATAGAGCAGCACAAAAAAGGTGAGCACCAGCGTCACCATATCGCCGTATGTGGCCAGCCACGCGGGGCATCCGGCCGGTTGGGGCGGCGGGTCTTTTTTGCGGGCCATAGGACGGCCTCCTTACTTTACGGGAATCGCGGGCACGGTCATTCTTCCTCCGCCGGAGCGTCTTCCTGCTTGTCCTTTTTGCCCTTGCCGTGCAGCTCGGTGCGGGAGAGGAAGGAGTTGAGCTTCTCCTGAATGATATGCGGGTTTTCGCCGCCGTGGATGGACAGGATGCCCTCCAGGATCAGCTCCATCTGCATGACCTCCTGGCCGCTGCGGGTCTTGAGCTTGGCGGCGATGGGGTTGGCGATGACGTTGGCGATGACGGAGCCGTAGAACGTCGTGACCAGCGCGACCGCCATGCCGGGGCCGAGCGAGGCGGCGTCTTCCAGATTGTTGAGCATGTTGATCAGCCCGATCAGCGTGCCCAGCATACCGAAGGCCGGGCCGATGGCGGCAATGGTCTCGAACACACCCGCGCCCTCCTGATGGCGGCTTTCCGTCGCGCCGATCTCCGCCTCCAGGATATCCTTCAGCAATACGGGGTCGGTGCCGTCGACCATCAGGTTGACCGCTTTCTGCATAAAGAGGTTCTCAATCTTCGTGGCGACCTCCTCCAGCGCCAGCAGGCCCTCCTTGCGGGCGATGTTGGCCAGCTCGATGATGGAGGCGATGGTGGCCTTGGAGTCGTAATTGGGCGCTTTGAACGCCTTGGCGGTGATTTTCCCAACGGATTTGATCTGGTCCATCGTGTATGTAGCGACGAACGTGGCGATCGTGCCGCCGAAGGTCACAATCACGGAGGGGACGTCAATCAGTCCCCCCAGCGCCTCGATGCCGCCGGAAGAAACCGCGCCGTAAAAAATCGCGACGATGGCCAGAACGATGCCGATGATGGTCGTAATATCCATTGAGGCTGAGTCCCCCTCTTAAACGGGTATTTTCTTTCCGCGCAAAGCTCACCTTCTACACTATACCACATCTCTTTTCAAATTTGTAGACGGAATTTCTTACAATTGAAAAAAATTTTTGCAATTTTCTATCCCGCAGGGCGCGATGCCCGCAGTGGGCTGCGTTTGCCCCGCCGCACACACCGTAGGGGACGCAGACCTCGGCGTCCCGCAGGTTATCTACAAACTTCGGGGGAACGGGTTTTCACCGTTTGCCCCGCCGCATCCCCTCCGTAGGGGACGCAGACCTCGGCGTCCCGCGGGGTATCCGCAAACTTCGGGGAAAGGGTTTTCACCGTTTGCCCGCATCCCCTCCGTAGGGGACGCAGACCTCGGCGTCCCGCAGGGTTATCTGCAAACTTCGGGGGGAAGGGTTTTCACCGTTTGCCCGTCCGGCTGTGGGTTTGGGTGGTGTTCAGGCATTTCCGGGGGAGGTCTCCCCCGGAGCCCCCCACTGGGGGACTTGGCAGTCCCCCAGCCCCTCTCGCGGGAAATACGGGGGTTTTGTCTGTGCGAGACACAGCGTTTCACCGTAAGGGTCTTTTCCCAGCTGTCCTGGCCTCAACTTCGGGGTTTCTCTCTTTTTGTCTTTTTCGCACGTCCCGGCCATACCCTTGCACTTTCTTTGCTGTCTCCACAGGGAACTGCCCTAACATGGCGTATGTGTCGTACAATGTAAAATCTAAAACATGACA
>Ga0099364_10008150_pt1 | contig 14802 bp, 11 predicted proteins | sample TergutTh196P3_FD_73070 | JGI IMG/M metagenome (GOLD analysis project Ga0099364, IMG submission 73070) | Microcerotermes parvus P3 segment gut microbial communities from Pointe-Noire, Republic of the Congo - Th196 P3 | ecosystem: Host-associated > Arthropoda: Insects > Digestive system > Gut ... | reverse complement strand
AACTTCAGTTTCTGAATAACTTCCGTTGAAAAAAGCAAAATACAGAGTATTTTGCAAGCCATGTGAGACAACTAATGGAGTTGTCTCACATGGCCATTACTTTGCTGCAATATGTTTTAAAAAATTTCTTAACAAATATGTTAAAACAACAGTGCCTAAAATCATTACCACAGAAAGCGCACTTATAACAGGTGTCATTCCTCCGCGCCTTGTAATGGCAGAAAAAATAAATATGGGTAAGGTTGTAGAACCGGGACCTGCTACAAAAAAGGTTATTACAAAGTCTTCAAGCGAAAGCGTAACTGCGGTAAGAAAACCGGAAATTATTCCCGGCATGCAGACAGGAAGGGTAACCTTAAAAAGGGTCTGCCTCTCATTGGCTCCTAAATCGTGGGCAGCCTCAATTATTGCAAAATCAAACTCATGAAGCCTGGCTGTAACCATAAGGTAAACAAAGGGTATGTTAAACGAGACATGTGCAATATAAATGGAAAAAAGACCAAGGGGTATACCCATGCTTGCAAAGAAAATAGAAAGGGATACCCCGACTATAATTTCCGGCAGTATCATGGGCAAAAAAGAAATAGTCTGCACATAGTTTCTAAGCCTAAAGCGGTACCAGTTAATCCCTATGGCTCCAAGGGTGCCTATTACAGTTGCAGTTAACGCTGAGCTAAGCGCAATAATAACGCTGTTTTGCACGCTGCGCCACAGCTCCCTTTCGGATAAAAGCCTTTCGTACCACCTTAGCGAAAAACCTGTCCAGTTCATGCTGCTGGATTCGTTGAAGGATGTAAACACAAGCACGGCAATGGGCAGGAATAAAAAGATCATCGTTACTGCAAAAACAATGCGGGAAAAAGAAAAAGTCATTTTGGCAGCTCTTCTTTTTGCATGACGCTGCTGTTCGTTGGATGCTGCTTCATTCCTGCCCTGGGCATTACGGGTAAATATCCCGCGGACAACATCGTTAATAGATCCATTGCTCATAGGACAGCCTCCTTTATACTCTTGGCTTCCCTATGCTGTATATACATCATAAAAATAACACCGCCAGTAGTAACAAGGGTTATAACAAGAGAAATGGAGGATGCTAAAGGCCAGTTTCTTGACCTTAGTATCTGGTCTGCAATAATATTTCCAAGCATGTAGGAATCAAGCCCGCCTACAAGCTGCGGCACCGCATAAGCTCCGAATATAGGTATGAATGTAAACAATACAGCTGTCATTAAACCGCTTTTTATGTTAGGCAAAAGTACTTTAATAATAGACGTGAGCTTCCCTGCCCCCAAATCCCTTGAAGCTTCCAAAAGAGAAAAATCAAACTTGTCTATGTTTGCATAAAGGGGCAGTATGGCATAGGGTAAATACATATAAACTGATACCAAAATTACAGCCCTTTGATTAAACATAAGGGGTAAATAATCGTTAATCAGGTTAAAGTGCATAAGAAGCTGGTTTATTAAACCGTTATTCCCAAGAATAAGCATCCATGCAAATACGCGGATTAAAAAGTTAGTCCAAAATGGAATAATTATAAGCAAAAGAAGCACAGTCTGATACTTGCTCCTTGCCATAAAATAACCGCAAGGCAGGGCAATTAATATTGTAATAACAGTTGAGATTATAGAAATAAATAAAGTTCTTCGCGTTATGGTTAAAAAAGCAGGGTTTATTAAACTGCGGAAAGCATCAAGAGAGAATTCCCAGATAACACCCCCATGCAGCCCCCGTCTTAAAAAAGCATAGATTACTATTATACCTATGGGAACAAGAAAAAATATGGTAAACCAAAGTCCCATTGAAAGAGTATAACGCGGACCGTAGTTTTTTCTCCCTCCGGGAGGCTCCTTGATTTTCATGACTTAACCTCTACAATATAACCGTCGTGAGCACTCCACGAAACAAAAACTTCGTCCTTCCAGATTATATCAGGACCTTCGTCATAATACTTTGCATGCTGTTTTATGACCCTTACCAAAACAGAATTTACATCCACATAGAACTTGGTCTGGAACCCTGAGTAAATAGGCTCGTCAACTTTTCCGCGTATTAAATTTATATCTCCCCTTCTTGTAGATGGTCTTTCTTTGGAAATAACAATTTTTTCAGGTCTTATTGTAAAGCTGACTATTTGCCCGGGTTTAACATCATCAACAGTTGTAACCTTAATGGTACCTATGTTCGCAATATCAAGCTCTGCCATATATTCAAATTCATCTTTGCTCTCGGCACCGGGCATGGGGACTTTTTCGGTAGAAAGCACAACTGCATCAAAGAGGTTAGTCTCCCCTATAAAATTTGCAACAAAATCCGTAGCGGGGCTTTCATAAATCTCGTGCGGTGTTCCCACTTGTAAAATCTCGCCCATGTGCATAACGGCAATGCGGTCAGAGACAGAAAGGGCTTCTTCCTGATCATGGGTAATATAGATAAAGGTAATTCCTATTTTATCGTGAATCTCATCCAGTTCTATAAGCATGTGCTGGCGTAGCTTTGCATCCAGTGCAGAAAGCGGCTCATCCAAAAGCAAGACCTGGGGCTCGTTTATAATAGCCCTTGCAATGGCTACCCTTTGCTTCTGCCCTCCCGATAACTGATTGGGTTTTTTCCCGGCATGGCCATCCAATTGAACAAGCTTAAGGTAGTCGTTTACCTTTTCTTTTATTGTAGCAGAGGAAAGATTTTTTAGGCGGAGGGAAAAAGCAACATTTTCAAAAACACTAAGGTGGGGAAAAAGAGCGTAACTCTGAAAAACAGTGTTTGCCTCACGGCGGTTTGGAGGGATGGGGAGTACATTTCTCCCGTCAAAACTTACTATCCCGCAATCGGGAGTTTCAAAGCCGGCGATTATTCTAAGTAGAGTTGTTTTACCGCAGCCCGAAGGCCCCAGAAGAGAGAAAAATTCACCCTTCTTTATTGTTAAATTTACGTCCTCCAGGACAAGGATATTACCAAATGATTTGGAAATCCCTTCGATGACTACATCACTACCTTTCAATCTTTTTCTTCCAGCCCCCTTGGAATTGTATTTCTATAATGAACAATGCGTAATTTATGGTTAAAAGTCAACAGGCTAAAGGCCATAAAAAAAAATTTTTAAGCTTGGAGTTTTATGCCAAGCACATTAAAGCCATTATTTTGGCATCCCCAATTATATTGGACATAAGGGTATACTCGTTAGGCTGATGCGCAGTGCTCTCTATTCTCGCCCACACGGCAGAATCTATCCCAGCATTGCGTAAAAATGCAGCTACGGTTCCGCCCCCTATGCCTATGGTCCTGGCTTTTACAGGATAAACTTCCTCTATGCAAGAGGAAAGGAGCTTTATTAAGGGTGCATCAGGTGAAGTTGGCAGGCTTTCCTTACCCTGAACCACCTGACATTCAATTTTAAGCCCATGTTTCTTCTCAACTTCGCCAATAATATTTTTTACCTCTTTAAGCACTTCATCATTTTTGTAATTGGGAAGTATACGCATATCATAGTAAAAAACATCCTCGCCGGGTATGGTATTTATATTGGGCACATTGGCCTCTTTTTTTGTTAACTGAAAGGTAGAGTAATCCGGTTCAAAAAGCGGGTCTTTATGTGAGAATTTTTCCGAGAGCCCATAATGAAGAGCGAGAGCAAGTTCGGCTCCCGCAAGGTGTGCATTAATCCCCTGGTCAGGTCTTGAGCCGTGAGCCTGAAGCCCGCGGCTAATGAATTTCAACCAAAGTGAATTTTTCTCCGCCACTTCTATGGCATCACCGCTGGGATCACCTGAATCGGGAATAAGAACGAGGTCGTCTTTCCTAAAGAAAGCAGGATGATTCTTGATTATCCAGTCTATGCCGTAGGCACTGCCGTTTTCTTCATCCGCAACAAAGAGCAGCTTTAGCGTGCGTTCCGGCATAAGACCCTGCCTTACAAATGCCAAAGCGGCAAGTACGGACGAGGTAAGACCCTGCTGGTTATCCTCCACTCCGCGGCCGCTAAGCTTCATTTCCTGCCCTTCCCCGCTTTTAACAAGGGTCCAGGGATCGCTTTTCCACAGGGAAAGTTCACCGGGCGGTACTACGTCCAAATGGCTCATTATCCAAAGGCGGGGGAGCTTATCGTCTTTTCCGGCTATGCTTGCAAGCAGGCTGGGTCTTATGCCGCCTTTGGCCCTTGGGTCGGGCGCATCATAACGCTCTAACTGCATTATCCCCTGTTTCTTAAGCCAGGCTTCAAGAAACTCACACTTGTCCAGTTCGCCCTCCCCATCATTATCAGGAGATACTGCCGGGCGTTTACAGAGCTCGGTCTGCAATTCAACTGCAATGTCTACAGAATTTTCAATAAAGGAAAATAGCTTTTCTTTCAATTTAGGCTCCTTTTATACAGTTCCCAGGTACTGCCTATCAAATTTTCAGGATCAGAATACTCGGTTTTCCAGCCAAGCAGTTCCTTTGCCAGCTTGGCAGAGGATGTAAGAGATGCAGGATCTCCGGGCCGCCTTGCGGAGACTTTTGCAGGGATCTCTTTACCACTTATTCGCCTTGCAACTTCAATTATCTCCTTAACAGAAAGACCAACTTCGCTTCCCAAATTTATCTTAATGTTTTTATTATTTTTCGTTAGGTAAAGCAGAGCAGCTCTGTGTGCTGTGCTAAGATCATTTATATGTATATAATCCCTGATGCAGCTGCCGTCAGGAGTATCGTAATCGTCTCCGTAAATTTCCATTTCCTTTCTCATGCCACAGGCAGTCTCCATTACTATGGGGATAAGATTTGCAGGATTCATCTCTAGCCCCTTCACCCTGCCCCTTACATCATAACCTGCAGCATTAAAATATCTTAAAGCAGCAAAACAAATTCCCTTTAATTTGGAATACCAGTCCATTATTCTTTCTATTTCCAGTTTGGTAAAACCATAATAATTTTCAGGATTACAGGGATGATCTTCATCTATGGGCAGGTATTTGGGAGAACCATATACTGCCGCACTGGAAGAAAATACCATGTACTTAACAGCACACTCTGTCATTGCGTTTAATATATTTATGGTACCGGAGATATTATTAACCGAATACTTTTCCGGCTTAAGCATGGATTCCCCGGCTGCTTTAAAAGCTGCAAGGTGCACCACTGCTTCCTTCTCCCTGCATGCATCAAGTATGGCAGGGTAATCGAGTATGCTCCCGTGTATAAAAGAAGCAGCAGGAAAAAGGTTTATCCTTTGACCGCTGGAAAGATTATCAAAAACAGTGATCTCATGCCCCTGATCCAGAAGATCACAAACAACATGGCTTCCTATATAACCGGCACCGCCTATAACAAGAATTTTCATGGTTTAATTATAGCAGCAAATTCCGCTCTTGTCTTAAGAAGCTCCTCTGCCGCAGCTTCCCATTCACGGGTCTTTGCATCCAAAGCAGAAGAAGCTTCATCCAGCTTTCCCTTAACTGCCCTGGCTTTTTCCCCTACTGAATATATATTAGGTAATGCAAGTTCATTTTCCAGCCTGGTTTTTTCAGCTTCCAAATCTTCCATGGCTTTCAGGATTTCTGCCTCCTGCCTTTCCAACCGTCGTATAATTGTCTGCCCTTGTTTTCCAAGCTCCCTTTCCTCCCTGGAACCGGGAGAAGCAGAACTTTGCTTTACAATAAATGCATCTTCGGCAAAGTAGTCTCCGCCCAAAGTCTCTCTTTCTACTCTTTCAAGATAGTAGGCATAGTCTCCGTAAAAAAGCCTATGCCCTCGCTCTTCCTTCCCTTCGCTTACAGTTGTTTTTCCGTAAGAGAGTTCCAGTGTTTTTGTGGATAGGGCTTCCATAAAGCCCCTGTCGTGGGAAACAAAAATTATAGTACCTTTATAAGCTTTAAGGCAGTCTAAAAGTATGTCCTTGGACTGCAGATCAAGATGATTTGTCGGCTCATCCAATACAAGAAGATTAATAGGCTTTAAAAGCATTTTTAACAGCGCCAAACGGCTCTTCTCTCCCCCTGATAACACAGGGAGTACCTTAAAGACATCATCCCCCCTGAATAAAAAAGCGCCTAACATAGCCCTTACTTTTGGAACCAAATGAGTGGGAGCATCATCTTCAATAAAACCTTCCACTGTTTTTCCGCCATAAACTTTTTCATCGCCTAACAATTCTGCGGCATCCTGTGAAAAATAACCCACGCTAATGCCTGTGCCGTACTTTAGCTTTCCGGAATACTCATTATCCACAGCGGCAATAATTCTTAAGAGGGTGCTTTTCCCCGCGCCGTTAGGACCAACTACCAAAAGTTTTTCACCTGCATCTAGCTCAAGGTTAAGCTTCTCTATTACCTGCCTTTTGCCATAAGATTTGGAAATCCCCTCCAAAGAAAATGCGTTTCGCCCTGAATGCGGAGGGGGAGGAAAAGTAATGTTAATTTTTTTCAAGTTTTCGGGGATTTCGATTAGCTCCATTCTCTCAAGCCTTTTTATTAGATCCTGAGCAAAGGCAGCCTTGCTTGCCTTGTAACGAAAGCGGCGTATAAGGGCCTCTGTTTTTGCAATTTCTTCCTGCTGCGCATTATAGCGCTTAACAAGCCCCTCAATCTCCATAGCTCTGCTTTTCTCGTAGGCGCTGTAATTTCCCGCATAACGCTTTAAGTTCCCCTGAAAAACCTCGTAAACCTCGTTCACAGTTGCATCCAAAAAATAACGATCATGGGAAACCAAAAGGCAGCCGCCGGGAAAAGAAGCAAGGTGCGACATGAGCCAGTTTCTGGCTTCTATATCAAGATAATTTGTGGGCTCATCCAGAAGCATGATATCGGGATTGGAGAGAAGTATCTTTGCCAGGGCTATACGCATCTGCCAGCCGCCGGAGAACTCCGAAGCGGGACGGTAAAAATCAGAGAAGGAAAAACCAAGGCCGCTGAGTACCTGGCTGATATTGGCTTCCCGGCGGTAATAGCCGGAACTCTCTATGGCTTCATGTAAAAAATGATGCTCTTCAAGCAGAACCCTGGTCCTGCCGGTATTTTCATCATTGGCAGAGCATTTTTCCAGCTCCCTCCCCACTTCGTCCATTTTGGCAATTAAGGCAATGATGCTGCCGTAAGCGCTTTCCGCTTCTTCAAGCAGGGTCTTTGCATGGTGAACAATGCCCGACTGCGGCAGATAGGAAATACGGCAGTCTCTTTCAATAGCCCTGTCTCCTGAGTCAGCGGGTATAAGACCGGCAATTAACTTCATTAAAGTAGACTTACCTGCGCCATTGGCACCGGCAAGGGCAGCTCTGGATGAGGAGTTAAGGTTAATACCAACATCTTTTAAAAGGTCTCTATCTCCATATGCCAAAGAGAGTTTTGAGAATTGTACAAAGGCCATTAGAATCTAAAATCTGGAACTATTTCGATTAATTCCCTGTCCGTATCATATTCACTATCAAGAATAGTTCCAATGATATCCTGTACAAAGAAAATTATAAGAGGACTTGATGCACGCCTGACAACAGTTATCCCGTCAAGGCTGGTAGGCGGCACATGCTCTATCCTAAAACCCATATTATCAAGGCTGTATATAAAGTCTGCTGAATGTATCTGTCCGCCTATACCGCTAAAGTGCAGTGTAAAGGCACCGTCATACCTCTCGCTCATAGCCGGTGAAAGATGCAGCCTCATTTCTATGGTGCCGTTGCCCAGAGCTGTAGAGGGAAGCACTTGCGGAACAAGCAGATTGTTCCCTGTCCAGTTAAACTGCCGGTTTTCGGAAAAAATTATAGTCCCATAACTGGAACTTGTATAAACAGGTCCCTGCAGGAAAATATTATCAAACTGAAGATCCCTTCTTGTGTACTCCTGCATAATAATATCATCTATACTGGAACGCAGCGCTACAAAAAATAAGGTTCTTAAAAGACCGTTATCCTCGGTATACTGAACTGCCAGGGTAGTGTCCGATCGCAGCTGCATCTGCAGGCGGGTTCCTTCAAACTGCCAGGCTCTAGCTCCTATAGACCTTATCCTGGTATAGGAAAAACTCTGATCCAAACCGCGTACATTTATCCTTGCAACTCCGGTCTCTGCTCCGGGATCAAAACTCCAGCGGTAAGAAAATTCATCAATATCTATTGATCTTGTATTTACCATGTTCGCATATATTTCCGGAGACCAGGTTCTGCGAAGCAGCATATCCAGGTCTTCATCAAGCTCTTCCATTTCTACAGGGCGTGCGACTGCAAGAGTACCCCCATGATGTTCAAATACATTAAGCCTGTAGGAAAAACAAAAGCCCGTTGTACCGTCTTCTGTAAGTACCCTGTACCATGCACCTTCCAGAGGCTGTCCGTCAGTACCTACAGGTATGGGTCCTGTCACCTGTTCCAGAATCTTAATAATTTCTCCAAGTCTTAAACGGTAGACCCGCCTTGCAGTGTTATCCGCTCTTTCACGTATGGGCAGCCCATCCTGTAAATTTTCAGCGTATAAAAGTGCATAAGGTGCAAAGGCCTCTGCCCTCTCCAATGCATTTCTTCTATTGTTGCTTAGTTCAAGCTGAGAAAGGGGAACTTCGAACTTGTCCATTACACTACCCTCGTTTCTGTATTCAGGGGGTATGCTTACAACCCAAACCCTGTCTATATTGGATCTGATATAGACAGGCAGAACAGTACCGGAAGGAACAGGAGGGTCTTCAGAAGACCAAAGCAGAACACCATAACCCAAAAGCCTTTCCCCGCAAGATGCAAACAAAAGGGAAAATAAAAACGTATAAAAGCAGATGGAAAAGCTTTTTCTATGGAGCATATAGTTATTATACCAAAAAAAGCAAAATTGACAATATATTAGAGCTAATGTAAAATGCAGCTACAAAGGGAAGGTACATAAAAAAGTCTGTAAATACTACCTTTTTTTCCCTGATGTCCATCTGCGCAACTCAACGGCTGCCCAATGAGAGATAAGCAGCCTTAAACTCGGAATATTTACAAGCTCCTTATCCATTACAGCAATGGAAAAGGATTCTCTGACAGTCGCATTTACCCCATCAAGAGGCAAGCCCAGTATCCATTTATTAAATTCGCTTCCATCAAGATTACTCACAAAACTTGATACTACGCTGTAAAATGATTCTGCATGAGTTTTAAGCTCGCTTAGCTCATCATTTTTTCTGTTCCTTCTCCTTCCATGCACATTCATATAATGCTCGTAAGCTGATTCCGCTTCATCAAGCGCCAAAGTGTTAGACGCAATATAACCGTCGGCAATGTAGCGCACCAATAGCGGATAAAACTTTTTCTGCACATTAATAATAGCGGATATTGCAAGAACAACTTCGTCTTTTAAATAAGGCGGGGGGTTTTCCACCCTTAATAAAGCAAGCAGAACAGGTATGGAATCGGGAGATGCAAAAATACCCAGAGCCTCCGCCCCCGCCATTTTTAGACGCGGGTTATCTGTCTCCAAAATAATTTTTTCCGCCTGTGGCTTAAAAGCCCTGTCCTGCAGCTTGGCAAGGGCAATAATAGCCTCCCCCGCAAGCATATAGTCATTGGACATGGCAAGCTCCCTTAAAAGAGCATCAGAGGCAAAAACCTTATGGTTACCCAAAGCCCTGGCAGATCTATAGGCAGTGGTATAGGGATTTTGAATTATATCATCCATAAGCGCTTTTTCTGCTGCCTCGTTAAGGTGAGGCAGGGCGTCAATTGCCCGTATACTTTCCATGCGCACAGAGAGCCTTGGCGATTTTGCCCTTGCCAATAAACCAGATGTAGCAAGATTGGAAGGAGTACTGTGCAGGGCATCGAGTATTTCCCTTTCTTCTATTGAATCGCTTGACTTATCCAGCTTGCCCAAGAGGCTTATGGCTCTTAAATCCCTGTAGGAGAACATAACTTCCAGAGCACCCATAAAGGGCAGAGCTCCAAGGGGAACAAGCTTACGCATTAAAAAAAGAATCAATATGGAAATACAGATAAGTAAAATATAAAGAATGCGAAATGAGACAATAGCGGAGCCGCTTATTGCAGTTGCAGTATCAAGGAAAATCCCGCTTATCATTGAGCCCGCTGCACCTGCCATACCAAAGCAGAAAAAGTACAGCATCCCCATATCCATCATTTGCTTAGGCGGAACCAAACCAAGAAAATAAACATTCATTACACCTTCGCTTCCAAGCCAGCCAAAATTCATGATAAAAAACATGAAAGTTAGAAAGAGTGTAACAGTGGTAAAATTACTGCCCCAGGAAACCGGAAAAAGCACTACAGGTATCATGCTGACAAGGCCTATTATTACACAGATGGAAAATATAGGTTTGGCGCCTATCTTGTCTACAAGGAATTTTTTTGCAAGCCCTGCCATAAGAACTCCAAGTCCGCCAAAAACTGAATAAAGTGAAACCATGCCGTCGCTCTGGGCAAAAATTTCTCTGCTATAGACTACTAAAAAGATCCTGGATACACCGGATACCAAAGCGACCAAAACCAGGATAAAAATAAATAACCTTATGGAAGAATTCCCCATGGCATCCATAAAAACCTGGATAATATTTTTATTTTTTTCTTCATCTTCCCTGCCGGGTCCGGGAATGCGCCTCATAAAAATACCGCTGAATAGACCGCAGCCTATTCCAACAGCAATTATCAGTATATAAACGAAAACAGGAGGGTCTCCTCCCAAAACAATAGCGATTATAAAACCGGCGAACATGCCAACGGCACTGGCAGTAATCTGTATCTGGGTTACATAGGAGCCGCGGTCAGCACCGGAGGAAAGATGGTTTAAGATGGGATTATTCCCTATCATCCCTATGCCGCGTGAAACATGAAATAGGCATAACCCAATAAGTATTAGTGCAAGAGCTGTGCTCTGAAGACCTCTGGCGTATGCAAGCGGCACAAAAAGCACAGGCAGCATACACAAAGCCCTGATTATCCAGGCTGTACCCAATATTTTTACGAGGGAAAAACGCGAAGCAAGTAGCTTTCCAACAGGGAGAAAGAAAAAAGCCAGGTATAAAACCGCATTTAAAGAACCAATAAATGTAGAACTGGCACCCAGCCTTAAAGACAACAGGACTATAATATTCCCGGCAAGAAAGGTCCAGGAAAGAGAATTAAAAACATTGAATAAGTTGTACAGTTCCCTTGCTTTCCCAAGCCTATAGGGAGAAAGAACATCCGCCATTAATTAAACTATATGGTGACAGTCACCAAATTTCAATAGTGCTCTTGGCTTAGTGACCGCCACTATATCTTGTGTTAAGCTATTAAATGGAAGGAGAAAGATATGCTTACAGAAAAAACCGCCGGCCTTATAGATAAACTAACAGAGGAAAACCGAAATAGAATTTTTGAGGTAGCCGAGTATATATGGAAAAACCCCGAAACAGGTTACAGGGAATGGAAGACATCATCCTTCCTCTTTAAACAGTTTGAAGAGCTGGGTTACTCCCCGGTAAGCATGAACAACATCCCCGGCTTTTATGCAGACCTGGACACAGGCAGAGCCGGCCCTACTCTGGCTGTGCTTGGAGAACTGGACAGTATAATATGCAAGAGCCACCCGGAAGCAGACAGCGAAACGGGAGCGGTCCACGCCTGCGGCCACCACAGCCAGTGCGCTTACCTAACAGGTGTTGCCGCCATTATGCGCAATACAGAAATTCTGTCCTCCCTCTGCGGAAAGATACGTTTTATTGCAGTCCCCGCAGAAGAGCTTTTGGAACTTGAATTCCGTTCCTCCTTAAAAAAGCAAGGCACAGTAAAGTACTTTGGCGGCAAGGTGGAATTTTTACACCGCGGTGTCTTTGACGGAATAGCCGCCGCGATCATGATACACTCGGGGAGCAATACAGAAAAGCCTGTCTCCATTTACAAGGGCAACAACGGCTGCCTTACAAAAAACATCAGCTATAGGGGAATTGCGTCTCACGCAGGGGGCTCCCCTGACAAGGGAATAAACGCTCTATATGCCGCCATGCTGGGCTTAAATGCGATTAACGCGGTAAGGGAAACATTCAGGGAGGAGAATGTAACAAGAGTACATCCCATTATAAACGAAGGCGGTATAGCGGTTAACGTTATTCCCGACCTTGTAAGGCTGGAAACCTTCGTAAGGGGATCAAGCCCGGAAGCAATAGTAAGCGAAAACAAAAAGGTTAACCGCGCTCTTGCAGGAGCAGCCCTGTCCATAGGCGCAAATCTCAGAATACTGGACGTTCCCGGTTACATGCCCCTGCACAATGCACCGTCTTTAAACAAAGCTGCAAAAGAAGCCGCAGAGCTTATCCTTGGCACTGAGCTCGTAGAGCATAACGATAACTGGCATGCCGGCTCTACAGACATGGGAGACCTCTCCAGTGTTATGCCTGTAGTCCATGCATCGGGCGGCGGCGGAGAGGGCATAGCCCACGGCAATGACTACCGTGTAGCTAATACAGAAGAAGCCTACATGCACAGCACCCGCTTTATAACAGCTCTCGCCTTTAATCTGCTCTCCGACAATGCAAGCCGCTTAATAGAGATCAAAAATGAATATAAAGCTCCTTTTGGCAGCTATAAAAAGTATTTTGAATTTATAGACAAGCTCTTCAACGACCGCGATCTTATAATTTATGGTGAAGACAGTGCCAAGGCAGAGTGGTAAAAGAAAAGCATAGGAGCTATAATTTAAAGCATGAGCAGGAAAATATTTTTTCTCACCCTTTTTATTCTTTTCACATTTTTTTCCTGCGACCTTTTATTTAATTCTTCGTCAAACAATGAGCCTCATACAGTTTCACACAGTTTCTCAAACTTGCAAAACAATGATATTTTTTTGATCAAAATCAATAAGGGAGATTTAGTTGTTAACGCTTCAGACGCGGGTTCTGTTATCCGTTTTACATCCCGCTCTGTGACAGAGCCTGTTTTGGATGACGAAGATTTTCCTTTGGTTCTTGAAATTGATCTTGAGCTTCAAAGCTCCCTGGAGGGGATAATAAGACCCGGACACCCTTTTATTGATGAATTTAATGCGAATCACCCCCTGCCAATTAGGCGATCCGGCTTTACATCTTCACCTCTTGCTTCTCCTCCCTTATCCTCTCCCCCTGTACGCAGTGTGGGCGATAAAAAAAACTTCTGGGTGGAAAGGTATTTTACAAGGGGAGACTGGCTGCATAGACCTGCAACTCTGGCAGCCATAGGAACACATTCCAATGTGTGGGTTATGGACGGCGACACGGAAATTCCCAAAGACAGGGCGGAGTTAGTCGCACAATTATTTGACATAATTTACCCTGCTGCAACTGCACTACTTGGGTATGAACACGGAGGAGGTCCCGGCGGCAATGGCGGTTTAGACGGCGATACCAGAGTACAGATCTTAATTTATGACATCATTACCCCGACAGGTGCCGGAGCGGCGGGAGGTTATTTTTGGGGTAAGGATTTCTATCCCTTTATTAACGGTATTTATTACTCCAACGAAGCGGAAATGTTTTATGTACACTCATCTCAGGTACTAGAAAACAGACATGGCTGGATACCCCATCTATTGATACACGAGTTTCAGCATTTAATTCATTTTAGTAACAAGCGTTGGTTAACAGGGCAAGTTTTGCCCACCTGGTATAACGAAATGATGTCCATGATGGCAGAAGATTTAGTCTACGGTATAATTGCGTCTAACCCTTCCAGCCCCATAACATTGGATCAAGTAGAGGCATTTAATCCAATCAGGCTTGGAACAGCAATTGGTTTTATGGATAATTATCACCGCGAAGGTATTACCGACTGGAATTTAATTGGCAATGCCTCTTACACAAATGCATATATTTTTGGCTCCTACCTAATGCGAAACTACGGAGGAGCAGCTTTGCTAAACAGGATGAGCCTTAACAGCACAACAGGCATCCCTTCCATAAACCAGGCACTTGCAGAGTTAAGACCAGGCACAGATTTTCTTGACACCCTTTACCGCTTTGGCGAAGCTCTTGTTTCAAGGGGGAGCAGCCACCCGGCAAATGCCGCGGTCTTTAACAGAACCGTTACAAGTAACGTTAACGGAAGAAGTTATACGCTGCGCGGCTACGATCTATACTCCTGGAATTTTGCACTTGGCCCTGGAGGGAGTTACGCCCCAAGAGTATCTGCCCGCTGGATACATAACCTTACCCCAATTCAACTAAGACCTCATTCTGCAGTCGTACATTCAGACCCCGCATGGATCAACATAACAGGCGACATCACAATAATGGTAGCACCTCCATTAAATCCCAATGTTGAATATTATTTTATTGTAAGATAACCATGAAAAAATACATTTTTACCGGCATTTTTATCATTATTCTTCTTGCACATAACGCTTATCCCTTCCCAAAAAGGGAAACAGCTCCACCCCCGCCTGCCATTGAAAATGAAATAACAAACGAAAGAACAATAATAGGCAGAATAGTAATGTTTGGAAACGAACCTTTTAGCTACGCGGGAATTGTTGACCAAGAGGGAATAGAGTATTTTATTTACCCCAGGGAAGAGGGAGACAGCATGAGGATGTACCAGGGGCATTTAATTCAGTTTAAGATAATTCCCGTACAGGAAAACCCAAGTTACGAAAGCAGCAATTTTAGGGGCGGGCAGGTAAGAGTGCTTTCATGGAGTATAATCCCCTAATTTTTTCCTGTACCTTATGCTATAATTTACTATGGATTTTTTAACAAACATTAAACCCGGCATAGACAACGAAATAGACGACACTGTAACAGAGCAAAACTCAGCCTCCGCCTGGGGCTCGGGCGGTCTTCCCGTCTTCCGTACACCCGCCATGATCGCCTTCATGGAAAAAGCCCCCCACCTCGCCGTCC
>Ga0099364_10008149_pt1 | contig 14802 bp, 12 predicted proteins | sample TergutTh196P3_FD_73070 | JGI IMG/M metagenome (GOLD analysis project Ga0099364, IMG submission 73070) | Microcerotermes parvus P3 segment gut microbial communities from Pointe-Noire, Republic of the Congo - Th196 P3 | ecosystem: Host-associated > Arthropoda: Insects > Digestive system > Gut ... | reverse complement strand
ATTATGACTCAAAAAGATATTAATTTCGTCGTCTTTGGAAAAATTTGGAGATGAAACTAAAGCATTTCCAAGATTTCTAAGTCCGCTTCCGGCATCGAGTATGTATGATTTTCCCGAATCTGAAATGAACTCAACACAGGTAGTATTTCCACCCGCTGTATGAGAAATATGCATTGGGAGCGAATCTATAAACTCAATTATTGACGACTTGTCCTTTAATCCATAATCTATAGCAGATTCAAGAACTTTAACAAGTTTTTCTTTGTATTCGTTATTTGTTAATGGTGCCGGAATTGAACCACGCACGCCCCACAATATTACTTTCATCTATAAAACCTTTTTATAAGTATATAGTATTTTAATTTAAATAATTGAATTATTTTATGCTGACACACATAATTATGGTCATTATGTCCCACTCGCCGTAGGCGAGTGGGACATAAAACATTATAAAATAATTATCAATATAATCCTCATTTTAAGAAACTTAAACTAATCCATTATACAATAGGCTAAAATAAAATATATAAGAATATTATCAAGATTTTTTACTAAAATATTGATAATTATTTTTCAATTAATTTATAATTTTAATAATTTTTGAGGATATATCATCCATTTTTGCACATCCTGTTAAAATCATCGATTTTTTTAGATCTTGTTTAATTGTATCAAGATAAAAAGAAACTCCCTGTGCTCCCATGCCAACAGCTGCTATTGTAATTGGTCTGCCTATTAAAACCAAATTTGCACCTAAGGCATTTGCCTTAATGATGTCTACGCCTTTTCTAAAACCACCATCTATCATTATCAATATTTTATTGTTAATGGCTTCGACTATTTCATGTAGTACATCCATAGTACCCGGCATATCATCCAAAACTCTGCCCCCATGATTAGAAACTATTATTGCTTTTGCCCCTGCTTCGATAGATTTTATTGCATCATCTTTATTCATTATTCCTTTGACTACAAATGGAAGATTAGATGAAGATATTAATTGTGCAAGAGATTTTACTCCCTTTGGACCTACCGATTGATTTCTCATTTCCATTGTTTTAAATACTACAGCATCAATGTCTACACCCACTCCTATGGCACCTGCATCTTCGGCAGCTTTTATACGAGTAATTATTTCTTCGTTATTATAGCGTGGCTTAAAGATTGCAATGGCTTTGCCGCCTGTTTCTTTAATAGCAGCAAGACCTATTTTATATTTTTCGGGAGTGGCTCCATCGCCTATAAAGGCAATTGTTCCTGCTTCACTGCATCCTTTTAAGACGGCTATATTGTAATCAAGTTCATCTATAACGCCTCCCAGATTTGTTACCGAACCTGTAATTGGAGCAGCCATTACAGGAAATGAGATTTCGTGTCCTAAAAATGAAGATGTTGTATCGGGCTCGTTTATATCGTGAACAAGGCTTGTTATTATTTTAATTCGTTTTAAAGATTCAGTGTTTTGTTTAAATGATGTTCCGGTTCCTATTCCTCCCATGCCGGGTACGCCTGTAGCACAATCATATCCATCACATATTTTGCACACATAGCATATTTTTTTGAATTTTTCTCTTGCATAGCTGTTAATCAAATCAAGTGAAAGTGATGGTTTTTCAATAGTTTCTATTTCAATTAAAGTAAGACATTCTTGCACAGCGTCTTCTGCTTCTTTTAGAGAATTTGCAACTGCAATAATATGCCCCGATTTTTCTACATTTGAACGTGGAGATTCTATTTTATCTCCCACTTTAACATCTATAAAAATTTCTTTTATGCCTTTTACTTTAAGTGCTTCTTCAAGACCTGAAATTTTTCTCACATATCCCGGTTTGGAAATTATAGATCTTTCTATTGAGACTTTATTATAAAGAGGTTCTAAATTACTTGGCTCTTGTCCCAATGCTGTTTCAATGACAGCTCTCATTAAATCAATGCCGCTCGATAGGGGATAGGTGTGAGTAGACATGAACCCTCCCGAAAGCCTTGCGGCAAGTTCTCCTATCATGGGTCCCTTTGGTGTAATTTTTATATCGCCTTTTGCTGCACCTATATTGATGCCCAATGCCTTTATGCCTTTTGACATTACAGAACACGCATCTATAATTGTTTGTTCGGGTAAAGCAGAAGGCATATTGTGTCCTATTTCTACAAAGTAAGGCGGATAAGTTATTATTCTATCGGCAATGCCTGTATAAGTGATTTCATTGTTGAATATGATTGCATCTATTGAAAGTTCGGGTCCATCCATCATCTCTTCAAGTATAAGTTCTCCGCTTGGAGAAGATGTTTTTGCATAATCAAATGCTTCTTTAAGTTCGTTCAAATTATTGACTCTCGATACGCCTCTTGCTCCCATATTATCGCTTGGTTTTATTATTACAGGAAACCCCAACTCTTTACAGGCTTTCTTTGCATCTGCAAGTGACCAAATTGGAAAAAATTTTGGAGATGGGATATTATGCTCTTTAAAACGAGTTCTCATTTTGATTTTGTTTGTTGCTGCTTCGGCATCGTCAAATTTTATTCCCGGAAGCTTTAAAGCATTAGCTACGGCGGCTACCGTCATAGAGGCATCGGTACCAACAGTTAAGACTGCACTTATAGGTGTTAACTCATTTTGAGATTTTGCAATTCTTACAGAACCTTCAATATCTTTGGTACTCATTACTATTGGAACATCGGCTTCTTTCATTCCAATTGCATTCTCATTGTAATCGGTTACTACTGTTTGGTATCCCATTTTTTTTGCAGTATGTATTAGAGGGATTTGAAGTAATCCTCCTCCAATTATCATAATCGTTTTTTGCATGAAAACCTCTATATTAAAGCTATGTCATATAATTAACAATTTTTTTATACTTGGTCAATAACAATTTTTTAAATGAGTGAAAAAATTAGTAAAAAAGCTGCCCTTTACAGGGCAGCTTTTTTTGAAAGAGTAAATTATAATATATAAGAAGAATATTATTTTTTATAGTATTAATTTGATCCCCATTTTGTTTTAGTAGTAGGTGCCATAGTATCTACGTAAAATTCAAGAGTTGTACCGGCACTTGTATTTCCTACTCTATCTACAGCCACAGCTTCGATTCTATGCATTCCATTTTCAGAAAATGAAATTTCTTCTCCGGTATAGAGAACAAATTTTTGGTTATCGTTTAATCTGTAATAAATTGATCTAACACCTGCCTGCTCATCAGTTGCACCTATAGTAAACTTATAATCTTTAGAGGCTACTCGCAAATCATCTTTCATAAAGAATTCTTGATCTACTGAAATGGTTACCTCAGGAGGTGTACTGTCAACTGTTATAACTATATCATCGGCACTTGTTGCAATCAAAGTTCCATCTTCATCGTAAATATTTGTTGCATATTGCTTGGTAAAATTACCTACTTTATCTTCGGCAAAAACATTGATTTTTACAGGCACACTGGAATTTACATAAAATGGCTGTAAATAATGTTTTTTAATTGGATCTTCATCACCTATAGAGTAAAGAAGAGATCTAAGTCCACTTGAATTATCTGTAGCACGCAAGGTGTATTGATAATTGAAAAACTCAGAAGCAAAAATCATACCTTCGTTTATTACAAAAGGTGCCACAATGTTTAATATCACATCAGGGGGAGAATTGTCTACAATAATAGTAAAAATTATAGATGATTCTCTGTTTCCCATTTTGTCAACACTATAATAAGTTACCGTGTGCATTCCTTCTTCTTCTATAGAAAATGGTTCGGTGTATTCTTGTTCTTCACCATCGTTTATTTTATAAAAGGTGCGATCGGTCTCTATGTTGTCGGTTTCTGCAAGTTCAATTTTAACATTGCTGGTTATAAAGGTTCTGGTATCACCATGAAATGCCCTATTCCCCACCCCTACATCGCCTTCGGGTATATTTGTACCAACGGTAGCTGCATCAGTAGCGTCGATAACCGTATTCGTAGTATAATCAACTGCGGTTACATCATCGGTTGCATCAGTTACATCGGTTACATCATCATCTGCATTGGCTTTCGTTTGAAACATAACCAACCCTGTAAAAATCATTGCAGATATTAAAAATAATGAGATTCTTTTCATTAAAATCCTCCAATTTGAATATATTTTTTAATTTAATGTTCTATACAGCACTACTTACTGTTAGACATTATATCTAAATTACATAATGTACATGTTTATTATGGCAGTTATATAAATCAATCAAAATATTGCCTAAAATTGTAAATTTTGAAATAATTTACTTATTTTATTAAATTTTTTAAATTTTATTAAAATACAAAAAAATGCAATTTTTTTGTATTTTTTTGTATTATGTCGCTATTTTTTGTTGACTGATTTACAATGGATTATAATTTGAGATTTACTAAACTTTTTATGTCACTTTAGCGTAATCACTAAATTTAAATAAAAGTTCTCATATTTGGTATTTTGGGAGTAAAAAATGTCTTTAAAATTCGAGACAAAACATATTCGTAAAAGAGATGGTCGAGTAGTCGAATTTAATCCGGAAAAGATAACGGATGCCATTTTTAAAGCCGTTGAGGCAGTAGGTGGAAACGATAGAAATACCGCTCAATTGATAACTGAATCTGTCATAAGTATATTAGATGTAATATATAAAGATGAAAGAGTTCCCACGGTTGAGAATGTCCAAGATCTTGTCGAAAAGATGTTAATCGAAAAAGGACACGCAAAAGTTGCCAAAGCTTACATTATATATAGAGAACAACACCGCTCAATAAGACAAGCTACCAGTTTAATGGAAGAAGGCCTTAAACTTGTAGATGAATACCTTAAACAATCAGATTGGAGAGTTAACGAAAACAGCAATATGAGTTATTCTCTTCAAGGGCTTAATAATCATATTGCGGCAGATATTACTGCCAGATATTGGCTTGAAAAAATATATCCCCCCGAAGTGAGAGATTCTCACAAAAACGGAGATTTTCATTTGCACGATTTAGGTCTTTTGTCGGCATATTGTGTGGGCTGGGATATAAAAGACCTGTTATTACGCGGTTTTGGAGGGGTAGCCGGAAAAATAGAAAGTAAACCTGCAAAGCATTTTAGAAGTGCATTGGGGCAGGTTGTGAATTTTTTCTATACATTGCAGGGAGAATCGGCAGGAGCCCAAGCTTTTTCAAATTTTGATACATATTTAGCTCCATTTATAAGATATGATGGGCTGTCTTATGACGAAGTTAAGCAATCATTGCAAGAATTTCTTTTTAATATGAATATACCTACCAGAGTGGGTTTTCAAACTCCTTTTACAAATATTACCTTAGATTTAACCGTACCCAAGAATATTGGCTCAGAACACGTTATAATAGGGGGCGATTATAAACCCGAAACCTATTCAGAATTTCAAAATGAAATGGATATGTTTAATTCGGCTTTTGCCGAAAGTCTAATATCGGGAGATGCAAAGGGGCGAATATTTACTTTTCCAATTCCAACTTATAATGTTACCAAAGATTTTGACTGGAATAATAAAAAACTCGATAGTATTTGGAAAATGACGGCTCGCTATGGGATTCCTTATTTTGCAAATTATGTTAATTCTGATATGGATCCCGAAGATGCAAGATCAATGTGTTGCCGTCTTAGATTAGACAATAGAGAATTACGCAAAAGAGGAGGGGGGCTTTTTGGAGCAAATCCTCTTACCGGCAGTATAGGCGTAGTTACAATAAATTTGCCGAGATTAGCCTATCTTTCATCCAATGAAGAAGAATTTTTTAATGGATTAGATGCATTGATGAAATTGGCTAAAAACTCGCTTGAAACCAAAAGAAAGGTTTTAGAAAACTTTACAGATAATGATTTATATCCATATTCAAAATACTATTTGAGTGATGTAAAACTTAGAATGGGCAAGTTTTGGAGCAATCATTTTTCAACTATAGGTCTTATTGGAATGAATGAGGCATGTCTTAATCTTATAAATGCGGATATTTCCACAACAGAAGGTAAATCTTTAGCTATTAAAGTGTTAGATTTTATGCGTGAGAGAATTTCATCATACCAAGAAGAAACAGGTAATTATTATAATTTAGAAGCTACACCTGCCGAAGGAGTAAGCTATCGTTTAGCGAGAAAAGATAAATCTGAATTTTCTGATATAATAAGTGCCGGAAGCGATGAACCATATTATACCAATTCGGTTCATCTTCCTGTGTCATTTACAACAGATTTATTTGAAGTTTTAGACCATCAAGATGAATTACAGAAAAAATTTACCGGAGGAACCGTTGTACATCTATTCCTTGGGCAGAAAATTGACGATATAGAAGTAGTAAAGTTATTAATTAAAAGAATATCGGGGAATTATGAATTACCGTATTTTTCACTTACCCCGACTTTTAGCATTTGCCCGGTACATGGATATATAGCCGGAGAACATAAATTTTGTCCATATGATCATAGTGATAATGACTTAGAGACATTTGGAATTTTTACTGGTAATTGATGTATTTTTAAAAAATTGGAGTATTTTTATGCAAAACCAACAAGTTAAAGTGCCGGTTGAGGTTTATTCAAGAGTAGTGGGTTATTTTAGACCTGTAAACCAGTGGAATAAAGGCAAAAAAGAAGAATTTAAAGAAAGAAAAGTCTATGAGTTCGACAAAGGAGCCATATTGCTAAATGAATGTTAGGGGAATTTATAAGTCCTCTCTCGTAGATTATCCGGGTAAAATAGCCGCAGTCATTTTTAACGCAGGATGTAATTTTAGATGCGGATTTTGCCATAATCCTGATTTGGTAATTAATAGTCATGTTCTTGAAAAAATACCTGATGATGAAATCATCAGGTTTATAGTTTCAAAAAGAAAGTTTATTGATGCTGTTGTGGTTACCGGCGGCGAACCAACTCTTTCTAAGGATCTTCCTGAATTTTTGCAAAAAATCAAAGAATGCGGATTTTCTATCAAACTTGACACAAATGGCAGTTCTCCTGAAATTATTGAAGGTTTACTGTCTAAAAACTTATTGGATTATGTTGCCTTAGATATTAAAACATCCCCAAAACTTTATCCCAAACTTACACTTTCAGACATTACTTTTGATAAGATATTGAAAACATTGTCGTTTATAAAGGAGTCTGAAATAGAGTATGAACTTAGAACAACATGTATTCCTGAGTTTATAAATAGTGAAATTTTAGAAGAAATTGGAAAATTAACCGGTATTGTTAGGGCATATTATTTGCAGCAGTTTTCTATATCATCTCCGCTTCTTGATAATAATTATAAAAATATTACACCTTTCTATGTTGATTATCTTAATGGTCTTTTAGATGTTGTAAAAAAATTTTCTACGATTTGCTCTGTAAGAGGAATTTAAATTAACATCATAAACTTAAGAGAAATTGTTTTGATTCTTAACCCGTCATTATTAATTCTGTTTTATAAAAAAATTGCTTGAAAAATATAAAGAAATTATAAGCATACCATAATGAAAGTTTAGGATAGAATATGACTGTAAAATCAACAAATAAGAAAAAACCGTACCAACCAATAGCCGTAATATTAGCCGGATATAATAAAGTAGACTCGGCATACAAAAGAAAATACAAAAAAGAAATTAAAGAATCTTATGAGGGCGAAGATATATACATAGGTGAGAATAAGTTTTTGTATCAAATTGGTGGCAAACCTATAATTCAATATGTTCTCGATGCTGTTTATAATGCAAAAGTTGGCAATAAAAGAATTTATGAAAAAATTTATGTTTATAATGATATTGAAAGTTTTCGAGATAATATAGATACATCTAAATACAAAAATTTAGAATTAAGACAAATGACCTCTTCTGTGGCGGGGCATTATAAAGATTTGTATTCTACTATGGAATATGGACGTCGTGTTGATGTATATTTTGGAGATACTCCAAGAATAACTTCAGAAGATGTAAGATATATATTTGAATCTTTTGGTAAAATTTTAAATAAAGAAAAAGATCATCGTGGTGTGACAATGAGAATGGTTTATGGAATTGTTCGTTTTGATGATATGAAAGATGATAATTGGCTTCCTCACAGAATAAAGTATGTTAAACGTGGAAAACAAAAAGGTAAACTTAAAAGTTTTGTTGGGTTTACTGATGGTTATGCAAGAATAGGTAATTGCAACTCTATGATAAAGCATCATTCTATAGATGGACTTATAGATAAAGAATGTTTCAATTTTTTGTATAATCTTAGAAAGGCATTAACTCCAAGGGTGCTTTCAAAACTATCGTACTATTTTATTAAAATGAAAAAGTATTATATATATAAGCAAATTCGCAAACACGAACTGGTTTTTGAAGAAGGCTATCAAGTATTTCTTGATCTTATGTCAAAATTGTTTAAGATAGATCTTTCAGAATTTGCCGGAAGATTTTTCTCGATAAAGAAAAATGCCGCAAGATGGGAAAACGATATTGATGGTCCCAAAGATTTATCGGCAATGAAGAAGCATTTTACTTAACATTCTTCAATCTCTCAATATCTTCATGTTTACCTACAATTATCAAGATTGACTTATTATCTATAATTTGTTCTGCAGGAGGAGCAATAACAACTTTTTCCTCTTTACCCAAATGTAATTCAGAAGAAATTTCTTCTGAGTAATATTTAATTCCCAATACATGACAGTTAAATCTTGGTCTTATTTCTAAATCTTTCAAACTCTTATTTAAGAAAGATGATGGAGGTAAAATTTCTAAAATTCCATAATTATCTCCAATGGGTAGATAATCTAACACATTTTTCATGGCAAGTCTAATTGCAATTCTTGTTGCCATATCTTTTTCAGGAAAAACAATATTGGTAGCACCTATCATTGAGAGAATTTTTGCGTGATCCTCTGAAATAGCTCTAATGATAACATTTGAAACCTGTAATTCTTGAAGATATAAAGCTATAAGTATACTGGGAGCCATGTCTTGCCCTAAACTTACTATAACTCCGTCATAATCATTTAATGATAATTCTTCAAGACTTTCACGATTTGTGGCATCACCTGCCATAGCAAAAGTAATAAATTCTTTAGCCTGATTTACTATGCTAGGTGAAATATCTACGCCTAATACCTCGCATCCGTTTTCACAAAGCGTTTTAGCCAAGTTTAATCCAAAATTTCCAAGACCTATAGTTACAAATTTTTTCATAATTATTAACCTATCATAATTTGTTCTTCGGGATAGTTAAAGTTTGATGTTGTTGCCCTGCTGTTTAACGACATCAATAATGTAAGGGGTCCCAATTTCCCTATAAACATTACAAGTGAAACATATAATTTGCCCGCTATGCTTAATTGATCTGTTGCTCCAAGTGTTAAGCCTACCGTGCTGAAAGCAGAAACCGTTTCAAAAAGAACTGTTAACATTGAATGATGTTTACCAAATTTGTCAATTGTAATCACTAAAATAGTTGAAATAAATAAAAATCCTATTGCTAAAACAACAAATGTCATACCTCTAAAAACCGTTTCATGATTAATGGCTCTTGAACCTACTCTAATTTGTTCTTCACCTTTAAGTTTTGATACTACCATGAGTATGATTATTGCAACGGTAGTTGTTTTTATACCGCCTGTCATTGATCCGGGCGATCCTCCTATAAACATAAGCATCATCATAAAACATAGAGTACCCTCTCGTAAAAATACAGTATCAATAGTTCTAAAACCTGCAGTTCTACAGGTAACAGATTGAAAGAAAGAAGTCAACAATTTTGTCAAAGGATCTAAGTCTCTCATTGCAGCATTCCATTCTGATATTGCAAAATAAAACATTCCCACAGCAATTAAAATTATAGTTGTTGTGATTACCAATTTTGAATGAATGCTAAATCTTTTTTTTCTATTTGCCGGTTTGATTCTATTGATAATTTCATTTATTACAATGAACCCAAGTCCGCCCATTATAACTGTTAGGGCAATGGTGATTACTATTGTAGGATTATCTTGATAAGATATGAGACTATCGGGAAACAAAGAAAATCCGGCATTACAGAAAGCCGAAACTGCATGAAAAACAGATAACTTTAAAGCCGTTATAAAAGGAAAATCTTTATTAAATGCCGTAAACAAAAAAGCTGCCGAGATTGCCTCAATAGATAATGTATAAATAACTACTCGGCGTATTAAAATTTTTATGGGATTATACTTTAAATCGGCATAAAAATTTTCAAAAGTAAACTTCCATTTAAGCGATAGGCTGCCCCCCATTAAAGAAAATATGGAAAGAGCAAACGTCATTATTCCTATTCCGCCTAATTGAATAAGTAAAAGAATAATGAATTTTCCTATTTGTGTAAAATGTGTTGCCGTATTTACCGCCATTAGACCTGTTACACAAACCGCAGATATAGAAGTAAAAAAGGCATCTACAAAAGAAATGCCGTGTCGTGTCGAAAAAGGGAGCTTTAAAGCTACTGCTCCAATTAGTATTAATGCTATAAAGCTTAAAAGTATTTTACTAACAGGAGAAAGCTCAAATTTAAAATATTTACGCAATATTTACTCCGGTGAATATGATATTTCAATCTCATCGTTGACTAATTGGGTTATAACTATTGAATCCCATATATCTCGCCATACTTATTTTTAAGATAATCTATATAATATTTGGGAGTAAATCCTTCGTCCGTGAACTGTGCTAAAATCTGTGCCGGATCAAGCAAAGAACCATGCCGGTGAATTTTTTCGGCAAGCCAGTTGTTGATTTTCGTAAAGTCAAGTACTCTTAAGTCGGCTCCTATGTCAAAATCTTTTTCCATGGCATCCCATATTTGAGCTGCGTAAGCGTTTCCCAAAGCATAAGTTGGAAAATACCCGAATTCGCCATATGACCAGTGTATGTCTTGTAAAATGCCCTCTGCATAAGTTTGCGGAGTAAGCCCCAAGTATTCCTGCATTTTTTGGTTCCATAGTGCGGGCAAGTCGTTTGCAGTAAGAGTAGGATCGTTGAAAATCATTTTTTCAATTTCGTATCTAACCATTATATGCAGTGAATATGTAAGTTCATCGGCTTCGAGGCGGATTAAAGACGGAGTTACAATATTCACCGCTTCGTAAAGTTGTTCAAGCGAAACATCATTGTAATGAGTTCCCGTAACGTTTCTAAAGCCATTTTCTATTCCCTGCCAAAATTCACGGCTTCTTCCTATTTGGTTTTCCAGAAATCTTGACTGAGATTCATGTATGCCCATTGAAATTCCTGTGTCTAATATAGTGCCTTCAAGTCTTTTGGCAACATTCTGTTCGTAAATGGCATGACCGCATTCATGCATTACCGAGTAGAACGAAGCGAATAATCTGTCTTCATAATAATGTGTGGTAATTCTTACATCGCTTTGCCCTATACCCATAGTAAAGGGATGTGCGGATATTGCTAACATGCCCCTGTTCAAGTCATAGCCCACGGTGTTTATTAACAATTGTGATATGTCTTTCTGAATCGGAATTGGAATGTTTCTTTCAAGAAAATCGTTGCGGATATTTTTACTGCTTGTTTTGATGCTATCTAAAAGCGGCACAATTTCAGATCGCAATTCATCGAAAAATTCATCTAATATTGCAACAGTCATCCCAGGCTCATAATCATCAAGCATGGCATCGTAAGGATTGGCAAAAACCATTCCTGCCTTCTTTCTGTATTCAACAACTTTTCTTTGATAATCAATTATTTGCTGAAGAGTTGGAGCGAACAAACTGTAATTGTTCATTTCCCTCGCTTCACTCCATGTAATAAATGCAAAAGCCGTCAGCTCTGAAAAAGCCTGGTATTCATCGGCGGGAACGGCCATCAACTTATCATACTCCCTTTTGGTTTTGCGGTATATGCCAAGGCTAATATCATCAGCTTCTCCTCTTTTTTGTGCCGCCTCAACAGCTTTAAAAAAATTACGCATTTCATCAGAAGTTATCATGGCAAATCTTTCGGCTTCTAAAACAGAAATTGCTTTTGATCTTGATTCCATAGCCCCTTCAGGGGCTCCGCCGGTTTCCATCTCCCAACTGAGAATAGATGCTGCTTGGTCAAGGGCGATGAGTTTATCAAAAAAAGCATCAAAGTCTTCTATCTGAGGATTGTACGGGTCGTTCGAGTTTGAACAGGATGCCAATGCTGCCAATAAGAAGGTAGATAGCAAGACTTTTAAAAATAATTTCATGTTTAACTCCTTGTTTATTACAATACATTATTTACGTTTGAAAATCAATACAGTTCTTTTAAGACTGATTTTTTAAATAATTGTAAATTTTAATTCCATGTCAAGCGTTTTATTAACATATTTCAAAAAAATATTGACAAAAAACAAGGTTTTTAATATAAAGACCATATTATGGTAAATTTAACAATGACAGAATTTGTTAATCATGATGCAATCGCCGTAGGGGCGTATGGCAATACGCCCTATGTTGCCGATGTACAGGGCGTATGCAATGTATAGCGTAACATAGTATACAGTTTGTGCAAGCACATGGTATACACTTTAATTATCTCCGTTTAGAAATTTTACGATTTACCAGTTTCCCATCATGAGCATCTATTTGGGCAATTTTAAAATTAATGTATAGCGTAACATAGTATACAGTTTGTGCAAGCACATGGTATACACTTTAATTATCTCCGTTTAGAAATTTTACGATTTACCAGTTTCCCATCATGAGCATCTATTTGGGCAATTTTAAAATTACGGAAATAAACATCAAATAAATCAAGACTTGCATTTTCTGTAATTTCAAGTATGGTATTTGCCATAGTTTCGCTCAAATAAATTTGCCAATCAGAAAATCGTATATATCCCCACTTGTTTACTTTTCTTGTATATCCTTCGTAATAATACTCTAATACTTTCTCTGAATATTCACGCTTGCTAGATGTATATATTTCAGCAGGACTTTGGGAATTTAATGCCAAATGTGGACGCTCTTCATTGTACTTTATTCGCCATTGCTCCATTTGTTTTTTTATATCTTCTAAGTTACAAAATTGTTTGTGTCTCAAAAACTCGTATTTCATTGTTTTATGGAATCGTTCCACCTTTCCTTGTGTTTGTGGATGCCATGGTCGCCCATGAATAGGCAGAACATCATGCTCCATCAACCATCTTTCAAATTGTGTATAGCCGCCATGTAAACCTCTAAATTGACCACCATTATCAGATAATACCGAATTTGGTTTCCCATAACAGTAAAATGCTTTCTGAAAACTGTCTTTTACACCCTTAGTGTCAGGTTTACAGTCAATCATAATCGCAAATCTTGAACAATCATCAAGAATAGACAACGGATAACATCTACTCCCGTCTAGTAAAAGAAAATCACCTTTAAAATCAGTTTGCCAAAGATCATTACAATGTTCTCGCACAAACCGTTGATATGGTTGATGCTTTAATGATTCTTCCGGCAATATACAGCCATTACGTTTTAAAATATTACAACAGGTCCTGGGGCTTGGCAATCGGTACTTTCCTTTTTTAGCAAGATAATCATGTATCATTTTGCCTCCCCAAGATGGATTATCATCTCGTACCGACAAAATCAATGCTTCAACTTCTATTTCAGTCTTATTAGCTATCTGTTTAGGTTTACGGCTTCTGTCACTTAGGCTTTCACCGTTTGCATTTCTCTTTAACCATTTGTAGCCGGTTTTTCGAGTTATTCCGATTTCACGGCAAGCTTTACTTATGTTGCCGATTTGCTTCACTTGAAACAAAAAATTTCCTCTTAATTCTTCCACACTTTTATTTCCCCAAGGCATAAAGCAACTCCTTTATTTTCTTCTTGCCTTTTTTTATTTTAAAAGTGTATACTATGTCATTGCATTTTTTGTATACTATCTTATTACGCTATACATGCAATACGCCCCTACAATCAACGTCCAATACCGTTGGTGCAATTATACGTGGATACAAATCCGCCGTTACAAAACAATTAAAATGTACCATTTGGCAACGAAACTATTACGAACATATTATCCGAAATAGCAAATCATACCAACATATCAAAAATTACATTATCAACAATCCAACAAATTGGAAAAATGATAAATTTTATACAGAATAAAAAATGCTTGCTCATTCGTATATAGTAATATATATTATGTTAGAAGCGTGGTAAAATAAATAAACTAATAGAACTTGAGGAGGGAATAGCCATGGCAAGTGAAGTACTAAAAAGCATCAGTAAAGATGAGAAAGAACGCTTTAGACTTTTGAGTGAATACAAATATCAACTTGATACCCAAAGTAAATTGGTTCATGCAGAGCAGAAAGGTCTACAGAAAGGACTACAAAAAGGCTTGCAAAAAGGCAGGCAAGAAGGAAAACATGAGGGAAAAAAGGAAGGCAAACAAGAAATAATAGATTTGCTTAAAAGCGGTAAATCTCCTGAGGAGATTTTAAAGGAATATGATAAATAATTATGAGTTAGGAGATATAAAATTCTAACTCCTAATTACTGCTTTACCTTATCCCCAGCATCACAAAGCTCAAATATAGAACACTTATCACACAAAGGATTTCTCGCTCTGCAAGTTGATCTTCCATGTCTTATGAAAAGTAAATGCGATTTATTCCAGTCTTTTTTGGGTATTATTGAGGCTAAGGCTTTTTCTACAATTATGGGGTCTCGTTTGTTGGCATACCCTAATCTACAAGCTATTCTCATAACATGGGTGTCTACAGGCAGGGCAGGTATATTAAAACCCACAGATATAATTACGCTTGCCGTTTTACGACCCACTCCGGGTAGAGTAATCAATTCTTCAATGGTTTGAGGTAAATCGCCTTTAAATTTTTTG
>Ga0099364_10008148_pt1 | contig 14802 bp, 19 predicted proteins | sample TergutTh196P3_FD_73070 | JGI IMG/M metagenome (GOLD analysis project Ga0099364, IMG submission 73070) | Microcerotermes parvus P3 segment gut microbial communities from Pointe-Noire, Republic of the Congo - Th196 P3 | ecosystem: Host-associated > Arthropoda: Insects > Digestive system > Gut ... | reverse complement strand
TCCCGCATACTCTTCCCCTCCCCCCTAAGTCTCGCCACATCCAGAAGCAACCCTGGCGCATGCTCATCAATCTCCACAGCGACCCTAGAGCGATAGAGCGGCAACTCAATAAAGAGCCTCTTATACTCCGCCAAGCTCAAATTGAAATTGTCCCTAATAATCTTCCCAAAACTCGCCTCCGAAACCTCCGCCCCGGTCGTGTTCCTTTGTCGAACCAACTGTTCCTCAATCTCTTCCCTCGATATGCTAATACCCAGTTCCCGCGCCAACCCCAACGCGAAAGCATTCTCCAACGCCGTATCCATAGCCTCTCGCCTAAGCTCCATAAGTCGCGCCGCAGTCTCCGGAGTGTTCGGCAATTCACCCTCCTGCCGCTCAATCACCGCCACACTACTTCGATATGATGCCAAATAATCGCTAAACCGCACCGGATGCCCGTCAATCCTCGCAGCGTTCAGCGGCAAAATCCTCGTAATCCCATAAAGCACATCCCCGGTATTATGCATATGATACAACTGCCAATAACTCACCCCCGAAATCACCGCCAACACAAGCACCCCTATAATTATCGTGTTTATAATCACCCTATGTTGCAAATACTGCACCGGAAACTTAAACTTTCGTCCGTTCTTGAGAATCGCCTTGCGATGTTTGTGAATATTCTCGCTCGTGATTTGCTCGCTCTTCATTTTCTTGCCAAGCATTAAATAATAATCCTTTCGTCATCCTCGAAAATAATCTCGCCGCGCGGCTCGCTGTCCTCTTTCTTGTCGGACTTCAGCTTCGCCGGTTTCCGTCCGCCGGCTTCCACCACAGCGTTCTGAATATCCGCACAAACTCTCTCCGGATTTTTCATATTGAATATCGTCATCTCCCCCACGTTCGACTGTATGTGCAAAGTTCCGTACTTAAAAACAACTCCCAAAACATTCGGCGTATCCACGCTCACGCTCGCCACCCCATGCAACTCCAAATCCGTCGTCCTCCGCCTGAAAAACCCATTCTGCTGAATCACTCGAAGCCTCTCGTTCGTTAAAACAAACACCGTATAATACCACAACACATATTGATACCCCAAATACACAAGCCCCGCAACAACCACCGTGATCGAAAACCACCACACCATTTTCCACGGATTGCTAAAAATCAAAAGCGGCACAAGCCCAATCGCCAGCGCCGCCACCAAAACATAATACCCGCGCCGCGTTTGATACTGGCTCTTCCGAAACACCCCAAGCACCTTCTCATCTTTCCTCTGCCCCAAAAACTCGCTTTCACTCATACCCTTATTCTACATTATTTCTGTATAAAAATCAATGCCCCGCTCATTCGCAGGGCACTAATTATAGTCCAAATCGTTAATCAACACACTCTTCCATCAAAATCGACTTCCCAGCGGCATTTTTCTCTAAGCATACAAATAGCCTCGCACACATATTGCGCGTGCCCAGGGTGCACGCTCTTGAAAAAGGCTTCGTTCGCAACCACGATTTCCGCCTCTTTTGCATCATCTCCGGCTACCGGTTTCAGGCTGTCAATATCATCAACGATAAACAAGAACGCCGATGTTTCCGGCCACGCGTTAAGCGTCAACCTAGTGTCCGGCACAGGCCCTCTATATACCAAGACCCCCGTACCGTTCTTCAACCAAATATCGGTTTCTTCGCGGAGCTCACGAAGTGCTGCCGCTTCAGGCCTTTCGCCCTTATCAAGATGCCCGCCCGGCAATGCCATTCGTCCCGTATCGCGCCGCCGAATTACCACTATTTTTAAGTATCCATCGTTGCTTTTCCCCACAACAATCGGGTCAACCGCCAAATTCGGCCCAAAGGTATAATAATACCCTAATCCCTCCACGGCCAATCCGGTTAGTAGCAATTCTTCCGCATAAGGATGCACCGGTCGCCCAAGGTCATCACGTTCATACGGACCGAGAAATGACTCAGCGAACGGCACATCAAAGTAACTCAATGCAGGCCCAATAGCCTTTCCCTTCTTTAATCCATCTAAGTAATGTTTATGACTATCAACCCCGACAGTAATTCCAGCCGGCCTACCCTCTTTTACCCAGTTCCGATACTCGTCTCCGCTTATCCTCTTTCTTCTGGCGCGTAGCGGATACCCAGGATAAACGTCCTGATCCACCAACATTCCCGCAAATCTTTCAGCATCTGTTAACTGGCTCATCTCTGCTCTCCTCCAATATTCATGATAAATAGCTAAATAGACCCCAAATCCACTTCTTAACGATTTTAAGGTCCTCTCAGGAGCAAATACTCCCCATTATACCATATTATAGCACAACGCAGCGAAAAAGTCAAGAGCTTGCTCTTTTTCTCCCATCATACATAAACCCCCACCTCCGCACCCGCTATATCAAAACGCATGCTATAATATAGATATGGAGCAAAACATAACAGGACTCTCCTCCGCCGAAGCACGCGCGAATTTGAAGAAATACGGCGAAAATGCCTTCGCCAAAGAAAAATTCAGCGCCCTAAAGTCCCTCCTTGGGCAATTCCTGGACATACTTAATCTCATCCTTGTCGGCGCCGCGGTACTCTCGTTTTCTCTAGGAGAACATACCGACGCCATTGTTATCTTAACCATAGTTGTCCTAAACGCCCTACTAAGTTTCTCCCAAGAGTTTCGTTCCGAGAAAGCCGTAGAGCGTCTTTCCGACCTAATCAAACATGAAGTTCTGGTTATCCGCGACAGCAAACAAGTCATAATCAATGTCGAAGAACTTGTGCCTAGCGACGCAGTTATCCTCCGTGGCGGCGATGTCGTTCCCGCCGACATTAAAATCCTCTCAAGCAACGACTTATCCGTCAACGAATCACAACTGACCGGCGAATCCGTTCCAATCGAAAAATCCGCCGATTCCAAAGACGCCAAGAACTCCCAACTCTTCACCGGCAGTATCATCGAGCGTGGTTATTGTACCGGCGAAGTCTATGCTACGGGCAACAAAACCGAACTCGGCAAAATCGCCCTCCTCTCGAAGAATACCAAGAAGATCACGCCTTTCCAAAAATCTCTCTCCGAGTTTAGCATCTATCTTCTTCGCATTATCGGCGCAACCATAGTCCTAATGCTGGCCGCCAAAGCCTTCAGCTTGCATAACGTATCCGACTGGGCCAACACGGTTCTGTTCACCATAGCCCTTGCCATAACTGTCGTTCCGGAGGCCCTTCCAATGATCACAACCATCAGCCTTTCCTCTGGCGCCATAAAACTTGCTCGCCACAAAGTTGTCGTCAAGCGCCTCTCGGCCATCGAAGACCTCGGCCGCATCAATATCCTCTGCACCGACAAAACCGGCACCCTCACCCAAGACAAATTATCCATCACCGAAATTACCTCCGACAACGAACTCATGTTCCAACGTCTCGCCGTCACAACCATGGAAGACGCAAAAGTCAAAAATCATTCCCTCCATTCTTTCGACCGGGCTTTCGCGGACTACGTCCCCAAAAATATCCAGTCCGAAGTCGGCCATTGGAAGCAACTTGATTCTCTGCCCTTCGACCCTCCCGCTCGCCGCCGCCGTGTCATTGTAGAAGATCCCGATAATAAAAAACATTATCTCGTCGTCATCGGCGCGCTCGAAACCCTTCTCGACCTTTGCAATAAACCCAAAAAAGATTTCGTCGTCGCCATGGACGAAGCCGCCAAATCCGGCAAACGCCAACTCGCCCTAGCCTATCGAGAAATAGACTATCAGCCCGACTTCAATATCATAGCCAATGAGAAAAACCTGACATTCCTCGGCTTTGCCAATATGATCGATCCTCTCCGCCCCACCGCCAAACGAACCATCGACCATGCCAAAGCCCTCGGCATTGATGTCAAAATCCTCACAGGCGACAGCGTCGAAGTCGCATCCTATATTGGCAAAGAAATCGGCCTCATCGACGAAACCCATCGCGTCTACTCCGGCGACGAAGTTGCCAAAATGACTATACCGGAATTAAACAAAGCCATCACGGAATGTTCCGTCTTTGCCCGCGTCACCCCCGAACAAAAGTACAATATTATCCAACAGCTCAAGATTCATAATGTCGTTGGCTACCAAGGCGACGGCATCAACGACGCCCCGTCTCTGAAGCTTGCCGACGCTTCCATCGCCGTCAACAACGCCACCGACGTCGCCAAAGACAGCGCCGACATCATCCTCCTGGAAGAAAATCTCGAAGTCGTTATTGACGGCGTCCGCTACGGTCGCAGCATTTTTGTCAATATCAATAATTATATTAAACACGCCATGGTCGGTGATCTCGGCAACTTCTTCTCTCTCGCCGTGTTCTATGTGATCTTCTCGGCCGACCTTCCCATGCTACCGATCCAGCTCCTCATTGCGAACTTAATCCAAGATTTCCCGCATCTCACTATCGCCTCCGACAATGTCGACAAGAAGTCCGTGGAAAAACCCCTCGTCGCCGGTCGGCTCAAATCCCTAATGAAAACCTCCCTAATCCTCGGCGTCTTCACTGCCATCTTCTATCTCGGCTATTTCATCTTCGTCGGCACCGCCGCCACCGATCTCACCCGCACCAATCTCTTCGTATTCTTCAACCTCACCCAACTCTTCGTCATCCTCTCCGTCCGCAAAGAAGGCTTCTTCTGGCAAGGCGCTAAGCCGTCTAGCTTGCTCCTGTCGGCCCTCTTCCTGTTCGCTATCGGCTCCGTAGCCCTAATATACGTTCCCGTCCTCTCCGAGCTCCTCGGCTTCGCCCCCCTCCCCCTACGAGACATCGCCATTCTCATAGCCGTCACCATTACCTTCTTCCTCGTCCTTGATTTCATTAAGGTCGGCATCAATAAGCTGTGGGCCAAGCGCGAACAAATCAAATCTCTAAGGCTCAGCAAATCCCACTAACCCATGGATAAATCCGATTCTAACCCCAGCAGCAAAAGCCAACGAATCAACTGGCAGTTGCAAATCCTCCTTTTCATCATCGTAGTCATTGCCGCCATAGTCGCCGCCCTAATCATGCACTTCACCGGCGCCCTAAATCTTCAAGGATAATTCGTCGTAAATATAATTGCACAAATCTTTCCGCATCTCTATGTCCGCCCTATTTTCCCGACTTGGATGATTTCTATTTGTAAGTAATATTATCCCCACATTATTTTCCCTATCCATCAATACACTCGTTCCCGTAAATCCCGAGAACGAAACCCCACTAAATCCCTCCCTCGCAATAACCAAATGGTTCTCGCCAATCACCCCGCACACACTCCTCCTTTCCCCATTCTCTTTGCTCCAAACAACCGGCCGAAACCACATCTCGATTGTCGCCTCCTCCAAATATCTCCCTCCCTCCGCCATCCCATCATTGAGCACTATCCGTACAAATTTCGTTAAATCAGAAACATTGGAAAACACCCCCGCGCTTCCCGCCACCCCGCCCATCGAATAAGCCTTCTCATCATCAACCTTCCCGCGCACCACCCCTCGCGCGGCAGTAACTTCCGTCGGCGCGATCAACTCGCTATACTTCGGCAAATATCCCGTATCTTCCATCCCCAGCGGCCCAAAAACTTCCTCCCTCGCCACAATATCCAATGATCTCCCATACACCTTAGCGATCATCTCGCCAAGTAATATAAACCCAAAGTCGGAATATACTACGTCCGTTCCCGTCTCATAAATCTTCTCCGCCGCATATATCCTCCCCAGCACCTCCTCCCGCGGCATAATCTCCGGCCTGGAAAAGTCCGCCGGCAATCCCGACGAGTGCGTCAACAAATGAAAAATCGTTACATCATTGAATCGGAATTTTTCTAAATACTTATCCACCTTATCATCAATACGCACCAACCCCTTCTCGATCATCCTGGAAACTATCGTCACAGTCGCCACAACTTTCGTCACTGACGCGAGATCGTAAATCGTATCGAGGCAGTTCGGTTCGATTCCCGGCACCCACGCCCTATCCCCCAGCGAACCTTGATAAACCTTATCGCCAATAATCACGCTATAATTAAGCCCCGGCACCACCCTCTTGCCGAGCCACTCTTCTATTTTCTCATCAAACTTTTCCATTATATTACTGAGTTATATTATACCACACGACCCCTGATCTTGCCGCTCGGCTCTTGTTTTTGTGTTAAAATAGTGTATAATGATAGCATGACATTAAAAATAAAAGGAGGGGGAGTCCATGTGCGTCTATATTGAAATTGAAGATTTAGCAGCAAATGCCCTAATAGAAATTCTCAAAAAAAATGGAGAACGTTTCGTAACATACAAAACACTGGAAGAATACGGCGCGAAAGTGATTGAGCGCCTGACCGAAAAGAACGAAAGGGCCGTTTTGATTTTATCGCGCGAAAGCACAGATAGAATGCTCAGAAACTACTCGGACTTTTTTATGGAAGAAGGACAAGGCGACGGCATGGGTATAAGGTTAAGAGAAGGAATTACAACGGATAAGTTGATAAAAAGATTTAGAGGCTATTTGGCTTGGGACGCCCTTCTTGCTTTTGTGGATAAAAATTCTGTTGCGAAACTGATGACTCCTTCGTATGCATAATGTAAAACTATTCAAGGACCCTCTGTATGGCTATATGGAACTCTCGGACAGCTACGTTAGCGGGATAATAGATACAGCCGTTTTCCAAAGACTAAGACGTATTATCCAGACAAGCTACTCGCCTCTCTACCCGTCTTCTGTCCATACCAGGTTCGCGCATTCTTTGGGCGTGTACCATCTCGGCAAAATTGCCGGAGAAAAGCTGACAGAAGAAATTAAGAAAAATTGTCCGGTTGAAAGTCCCATGGGTTGGGAAAACGTCAAGGATATTTTTCTCCTTTCATGCTTGCTCCACGATGTCGGCCATGCGCCCTTTTCTCATACGGGCGAAAATTTTTTCTTGGACGATACGACCACCGGCAATCAACGCGAGTCATTGCACAATACGCTAATTGGGTTGGTCGACAGTGAAAATTTCAAGAATGATGTCTTGTCCAAAAAAAGCAAAGCTGCTGCACCGCACGAAATAATGAGCGCCATTATTGGTATAAAAAATTTTGGGAATCATCTACGCGACCCACTAGGAAAAGAACTGTTCGCCCGCTCTATAACAGGATACAAGTTTTCAAACAATGATAAATTGCACAGCCTATACAATTGCTACATCTCCCTCCTCAACTCGAAAGTCATTGATGTCGACAGGCTGGACTACTTGATCCGAGATGCGTATTTCACCGGCTTTGACACCGTCAGTATCGATCACGAGCGCCTGCTAACCAACATCACCATTTGCCAACCCGGCGGCAACTCTGGCGCTTACGAACTCGCCTTTCGCAAAGGAGCCATCAGCGTTATAGAAAATTTTGTCTACGCCCACGACTCCGAGCGCAAATGGATACAAAACCATCCGGCCATACTGTACGAAATGTATATAATTGAACACATTGTCTCGACATTGAACGAAAAACTCAGCAGCGCCGAGAACAAACTCTTCTCGCTGGAATGCCTAAGCGAAGAGGGACAAGAATTAAAAAATGGAGTTAGAATATCATTGCTCTGCGACGACGACATCATAAGTTTAATGAAAGCTCATTGTTCGGACGACGCGCTTTGCAAAGAATTTTTCTCCAGGCAGAGCCGCAGATCGCCCCTATGGAAAACGGAAGAAGAGTACAAGAAATTTCTCCTCAGAAGAGCTGGCTTAGATGTCTTGAAACCAATAGAAAGTGCCCTAAGCAAGACCAAAGAATATTTGCGTAAAAACTCAGAGGGAGAAGCCACCAATAGTGCTTCTATAAAAAAGCTGGAGGAAGACATTGGCGAAATCGAACAGAATAACTCGCCGGATGTGGACATAGAATCCATTGAAGAGCAGAAAGAATCCAAAAAACAAATTCTGAAAGTTATGAAATGCTTGCAACCGCATTGCGATAATGGAGACATTGAATGCGATTTCATAATCCTGGAGGCCAGCCAATTCTACAGCGGATTCAACAAAGTTGATTTTCCGAATATAAATATCGTTTTCCCGGGCAATGACAAAATGAAACCCAGTAAGTTTGGCGATATAGTCACATCACTCAAAGGCTATGAAAAATCCGGCGACAATTTTTTCTACATATTCTACAGACGTTCCGAGAAACAAAAACTTATCAAAGAAGACGTTTGCAATTGCCTAATCAAAACCTTCCTATAGAAATATATAAATAATTCTGGTATGGGCACATCACATTTTCTTTTTCGCCATAAACCATAATTACCCACCCCAAAATACTGCTAAAACAAAAAGGCCGACCTTGTCGACCTTTTAGATAAATTAGCACGTGAGCTCCTTTGAAGTAATCCCTGTTTTTTGAAAATCAACAGGAGAATGTCTTTCCGGCCTGTCGCCACATACGCAATCTTTCAGCGCAGTCCACCTGCCGAAGTTTCTTACGAAACACATTGCAAAGCATTCCTGCTTCGAGAACTGCTGTCTTAGAGCTCCAGTTTAGTTTAGCACATAAAGAAAAGCAACGCAATATTCGCCGCCGCAAAGCCTAATTAAAATTTAGTGTGTTCTTTGCGTTTATTACTGTTGATATTAGCCTGGTTTTTACTCTGATCACGTTCACGCCAGTAAACAACTTGGTCGCTCAGAGGATCAATAGTAATATGCCCATGGTCACCGCCACTATTTTTAAGAGCATCACCATCAAACAAAATATCTACATAGCCCTTATCAATCTTAACTTTTTGCCTAATGATTTTGGCTTTCTTGCCTTTAAATTCAACGTAGTTACCTTCGCGAAAAAGAGAATTGCTATTTCGCGCTTCACGCCTACGCTTAAAGGTCGCCCAACACTCCTTGCAGTAATCCGACGGCCTTTCCCAATCTCTCCGGACGCGCATCTTCTTGCCACATTCCAGGCAATCTTTATCGTACCACATCGCATCGTCGGCCGCTTTCGCCTTGTCGAAGGCTGCTTTGGCGGTCTTAAACTTCTCCTGTGCCGCCTGAAACTCCTTTTTGGCGGTTTCATGGACTTGCTTAGCTCTCTGATACTCTGCCTTAACTCGCTCGTGTGCTGCCATCTTGCTTTCATAGATGCTTTTGTAGCTATGAAAACTTGAGCTCGGACTGACTAAGGATTCGGCAATGCTGATAAGCCGCTTAACTTCCCCATTCCAGTTATTCAGCTTTTCTTCATGTTCGCGGCCTTCGCTTGAATAATGCCCTGCTGCTGCGTGATCTTCATCACTATACGCTTCGCTGGCTAACTCAAAGCTTTTCGACATATCGGCGTAGGCTCTGTCAGCTATAGCTTTTGCAAACTCTATCCGTTTGGATATTGCTTCGCGCCCTGCTTTGTGCTGATCCCACTCGCTCTGCTGGCTATTCCAAGCCTGATTCATCGCTTCTCGAGCTGTTTGGACTTCCGCCCAACTGCTGTCGCTTTTCTTCTGGAGCCGTCGTCTTTCGTCCCACGCCGCGTCCATACGCTTCCGCGCCTGCTCTTTGCCTTCATAGGCTTGGTTCAGTACCTGCTTTAGGTTGCCCATGTCTGGGTTCCCCATGTTCGCTCACTCCCTTTCAATGCTCAACAAAATATGAGAGGCTTTTCGCCCCTTCAAACCAAATTATATCATATAAACACCAAATATCAATTTTTTACGCCGTCAAACCTGGCAGGGACGCACAGAATCGAACTGTGAACAGCGGTTTTGGAGACCGCGATTATAACCGTTTAACTACGTCCCTATACCTCACATTGTAGCACATTTCCCCATTTCCTCCAAGTCAAAAGAGTAAAACACCCCCATAGCCGTAGGAGTCTGAGCGAAAAGAAAGTCTATTACTTTCTTTTCCGAAGCGACGCCCGGCAATGCCCAGTTTTGCGAAGCAAATACTGGGGATTATACTACATTATAGCATACTTTGCAACAAAAGTCAAGTTTTCCGCAAAACCATCTATCAATTCCCACCAAATCGACGTTGCCGATTGCTAAAATTATTGATAATTTTAGCAACATCCTCTCTTTCCATGTCCGGCCATTTCTTGTCCAAGAAAAGCATCTCCGCATAAGCCATTCGCCAAAGCATAAAGTTTGAGATCCTCTGCTCCCCACTCGTCCGAATCATGAAATCTACCGGCGGTATTTCCGGATGATACAAATTCTCCTCGATCAGCTCCGGCGTTATATCCTCTGGCGCCACGCCTGCGCGAACAATCTTGGCCATCGCCTCGGCAATCTCAAGCGTTCCTCCATAATTAAAACAAAACGAAAGCGTGCCTTTCTTATTATCCCTCGTAATCTCTTCCGCTTCCTCGATCAACTTCACCAACTTCGCCGAAACATTCATTGTCCGATTCCCCAGGAAACAAACCCGCACTCCCTTTTCATGAACTTCCCTAATATACTTATCAAACATCGTCTCAAAAAGCCTCATAAGATAATCCACCTCTTTCTTCGACCTGCTCCAATTCTCCGTCGAAAAAACATAAGCCGTAACGTACCCTATCCCTTGCTTCCCGCATTCATCAACAATTTCCTTCAAAACCTCGAACCCGCGCTTGTGCCCTTCGAGCGTCGGCAACCCCCGTTCCCTCGCCCAGCGCCTGTTCCCATCGACAATGAATCCCACATGATTCGGAACGATCCTCTTCCCTCGCGTCATTCTTCCCGTCATTTCTGGCTCTTCGCAATCTTTCGTCTTTTGAAAACCAACTTATCAAGCAACCCCTGGTTCTTTTTTCGAGTCAGCGATATATACCCAAAAATCGAAAACGCCAATGCGCCAATAGTATCAACAATCAAATCCCACATCGTATCCGCCAGAGCCGCCTGCCCCACCAATAGCGTTCCGTTTTCCAATGCGTACTTTTGCGTATTCGTTCCAAATATAATATCGATTGTAAACTCATATATCTCCCAAATCACCCCCATCGTTACCGCAAAACAAAACGTAAAAATTGCCACGAAAAGCGGAGATAGCGCTATCGGTATCTTCTCTGCCTTATTCAAAAAACTAATCAACGTAAATCCAAGAGCCCCAAGCATAAACCCGCTCGATATGTGTAGAATTTTATCCCAATGCGGCACAGCATAGTAGAAAGATCTTACCTCTCCAAGAAATATCGCGCAGTACAAAAATATCGCATACGCAACAATCATCCCCGACGGTATTATTATCTTGAACCTATGCGCCACAAAGCTCGGCAAAAGAAGAGACAGCGTTCCGAGAACACACTGCAACAACATCAATGTATAATCGCCCTTGACTCGCATATCCAAATCACCCGGATACTCCACGGCCGGTGCCACGATCAGCCGAAAAACAACATACGCCGTCGAAACCACAAATGTCGAAAACACAAACCAGAACAACGTCTGTTGATTAAATACCTTCCGCAATAATGCTCTCTTCATATTTTAGATAATTCTAACATATCGGGGCACAGAAGTCAAAACGCCAGCTCTAAGGCTGACGTTTTTTGCCGAACGGCACAATACGAAAAGTTCCTCTGAAATATTCCTCATATCCCTCCAAGCCTTTTGCGCCATCCCTGGCTTCTTGCAAGAAAAACTCATCCTCTCTTCTCGCTCGGCGATTGTTTATAAAATAGAGGATAGCGGCTAAAACCATTATTGCATAATTAGCCAACGCGACCGCCGTCATGAACGCCATAATGATTTGACCCAAATAAATCGGGTGTCGCACCCGGACATACAGTCTTGACGTTTCAATTTCGTACCTTTCTCTCTTTACAATATCAACACTCCATCGATCCGAAAGCTGATACTTCGCAAGCACCACGATCATGAACCCAAAAACCAATCCTGCTATGCCGACCACTTCATTGACTGTGGGGAAAAGCAAAAATAGCTTTAACCCAAAAACCTCGCATACTGCCGCCATCACCAAAAACACGTGCAGTGAATAAACATAATTCGCTTGTCGTTGCTCCTTGGGAATCTTTTTGTCAGTCCCTAGTAGTCTGTAAAAACCATAAAGCTCTACCCATATCACTGCCACTATTATCTGCGTCGTCATTCATAGCGCCTCCATTCCATATAAAGTTCTTAACTTAACATAATACCCATAATTATATCACAACACAGCAAAAAAGTCAATAAATAATCTCATGGTACACCCGGCACGATTCGAACGTGCGACCAACTGGTTCGAAGCCAGCTACTCTAATCCACTGAGCTACGGGTGCTTATTATACGATCTGGTGGGTCTGCTGAGACTCGAACTCAGGACACCCTGCTTAAGAGGCAGGTGCTCTAACCAACTGAGCTACAGACCCATGTTTATCGCTGTAATAATTGTACCACACTTTGGCATAAATTACTAGTGCCTAAGCTTTTTCCAAAAACTTCATCACTGCATCTTTTTTAGCATAAAGAATCGCCAGAATAGCCAGAACCACAACCGAAATAATAACCACCGGCGCAATATTCCCCGCTCCAAGTCCCGATCCTATCAAATTCGTTCCAACAATCGCTGGCAACCGCCCAACTATCGCCAAAAACAGCAGTTTTCGTATCGGAATCTTCGTCAATCCCGCCACATAACCCACCGCATCATCCGGCAGCCCCGGGATCAAAAATATCAAGAAAAACACCAAACTCCCCTTCTTCGTGAGGAAATCAAACCTGCCCAGCGCCTCTTTCGTAATAACCTTCTCCACCAGCGGCCTACCAAATCTTCTGGCAAGCACAAAGATCGAAAGCATGCCGATACTCATTCCAATCATTGACAATATTATACCAACCCATCCGAAAATATACCCCCCAATAAACCCAAGCACAGCTCCCGGTATCGGCGCAAAAATAGCCTGCGCCACGTACAGAACAATATATATCAACCACCCCCAAATCCCCGCTCCCTCAACCGTCTCTTGGATCGCTTCCCGATTCGTGAGAAATCTCGTTACTGGCCCCGCGTGTAAAATATCCAAAACAAGAAGTCCTAATATTATAAATATAGTCAACCCAACCAAAACCACCCCGACCCTAGTACTCTTGCTTAGCCTCTTTTTGAAAACCTGCATATCTTCCTTCATTATATCACCAAAAGTAAAATCGCTCTGTAATATGAGCTACTCTACAGTAAACCACCGGCCTCTTGGCTATAAGATCCAGCAACCACCCCACGAAAACCAAGATCGGCATATGTGTCTCCATGCGCGTTATGAACAGTCTCGACTCCCGCGCCAGCTCCTGCCCTGCCTCCACGACGAAACCACGGGAAGTCGGCATTGATAGAGAAGCTATTAGCCCCCGACCACCCAGAGGATAGAGAAGATGTGATTGACCCAGAAAGAGTAGGTTAATAAACACTCGCTACCATACACAACAACTGCCGTCAAATGTGGTCATACAATAATTTTCCAAAAGCAAAGCCTCCATTTCGGAGGTTTTACAGATATAATTTTGGTAGCGGGGAATGGATTTGAACCACCGACCTCTTGGTTATGAGCCAAGCGAGCTACCAGACTGCTCTACCCCGCGATAATGCCTAAAGACGGAAATATTTCCACCCTTGCCCTCTTATTCTATCACAACGCCCCCCAAAAGTCAAAGCCCAATCAATCTCAGTAACGTACAAGTATCATCATCCAAATCCTCTGGGCGGCTAGCGACGTTCGCTGGTCAGTCCCAGTCTGGCACTCCATGGTTCATACATAGAGACCAGTCAGGGCGGTAGCGCCGCAGGCTCTTTAGGAGTGAAGCCAAAATGACACTTTTGGCTGAACGGGTGTAGTATTCAGACTATTGTTTTCGTGGGTAATCCCGTGAAATGACTTTTTGTTTCACGAAAACGTGAAACAACCCATCCACCTACTACTGTAGAAACCCACAGACCAAACCAAAATCTCCGTGAAACACAAAAATGTTTCACAAAAACGTGAAACAACCCATCCCCCACGCATGCGCCGCATAGGCCACGGCTTTAGCCGTGGGGATCCACGAAACCCACATCTCATCAATCCAACCATTTCCGAGACTGGATTCAATAACCCCTAGCGGAGCCACTCCCTAGAGAGCCCTCCTAGATATAAACTATCTCCGCCCCCGCCGCCGTCAAACTCCCCTTGAGATAAACCATCTTCTCCTTTTTCGCATCAATATCCGCTCGCTTATTCTTCTCTTCTATCCCCGCCGCCGTGCAATTCACTTCATTCACAATCTTCCATTCCTTCGGCACATAAAGCTTTATCCCGCTCATCATCCCGCTAATTTCAATCGTCGCACTCTTGCCTTTTATTTTTGCATTATCAAAATAAACTTTCACCCCGCCCACATTGCATTTTATATAAGCTTTCCTAAAATCATCCGAATTCACGTATTTTATAATCCCCCCCACGTTCACATTAACCTCAATTTCCTCATCATCCGCATGATCAATCACTTCGTCATCATCGCCAATAATCTCGCTCATAATTTTCCCTCTGCGACGAAAAAGTATCGAAAACCCTATAGCGAGCAATACCGCCGCAATCCAAATCGGCCAAATCCCTCTTATCCCAATAAAATCAAGATAATCCGTCTTCAAAATTCCAATTGTGAGAATACCCGCCACCGGCATAAACACCCCAAACCATTCCAGCCTAAACATACTCGCCATCGCAATCGCCGCCAAAAACGTCGTGAGCAACAGCCAGCCAATATTTATCCCAAAAGTTACAACGTCCAACATGCTAAGTATCACGGCCGTCGCCGCGAACAAGAAAAACATCCCCCAAAACACCCGCCCAATCCCTATTCGTCTTTTTGCATTTCTCATACCAAACTCCTTTCGTTTAGTTTATCCCTAAGTTGCTTATAA
>Ga0099364_10008147_pt1 | contig 14804 bp, 13 predicted proteins | sample TergutTh196P3_FD_73070 | JGI IMG/M metagenome (GOLD analysis project Ga0099364, IMG submission 73070) | Microcerotermes parvus P3 segment gut microbial communities from Pointe-Noire, Republic of the Congo - Th196 P3 | ecosystem: Host-associated > Arthropoda: Insects > Digestive system > Gut ... | reverse complement strand
GACCCGGAGAGGGTCGGGGACAGCATCGCCAACGATGAAACCGTGAAAATGGCCCTGAGCGGGCAAACTTGGGATATGCTGATGTCCGCGCCGTCGACCAGGCTGGGGTATTACGCCGGCACTCCGATAAAGTCGAAAGACGGGCAGATTGTCGGGATGCTGAGGACGGCCGTGTCGCTGGAAAACGAATCTATAGTGGACGGAATCAAGACTCTGTTCGACAGCGAGGTTACTCTGTACGCCGACAAGACCGCAATAAACACGACCTTCATTGAGAACGGAAAGCGATTGATCGATACGGAAGCCTCGGAATTTATACAGCGAGAGGTACTGCAGCAGGGAAAAGACGTCGAGATGAGTATGTCGATTCTCGGCGAGGAGTACTTCGCCGTTTACAGCCCTATAAGAGACCCGGCCTCCGGCAGAATAATGGGCATGTACTTCAACGCGAAATCGGCGGAGGAGTCGAAACGGGCGATCCGGTCGACGATGATGAGCATAGCCGGCGTTTCCGCAGCCGTCTTCATCATAGCTTTCCTCGTCTCATTATTGCTGTCAAGGAGTATCTCCAAACCGCTCGGAAGGATCGTCGCCCTCTCAGAAAGAGGCCGAAACGGGGACCTCACGATCAAAAGAGAAGACTTTAACTACAATAGAGGCGGAGAACTCGGAGCCTTGGTGGGCGCGCTGTCCGAGATGATATCAGCTCAACAGAAAACATTGTCCCAGGTGGTTATGACAGCCAACGACGTCACGACGCAAGTCGCCGCCCTTAATTCGCTGTCGGATGAAAACGCGTCCGCCATGTCGAGTTCCGAATCTCTAATCCAAAAGGTTTCCGGGCTCTGCGACATAAACGCGCGCGCGGTCGAACTGAGCGCCTCAAGCATTTCCGAAATGTCGGAAGGCGCTGACTCGGTCGCCGCAATGTCGACGGAAAGCGCGGAATCCCTTGCCAAGACGACAGAGATGTCAAATCTCGCGGTGAAGGCCGTGAGCGGTCTAGTTAACGATATCAAGCTCGTTGATGAAAAAACCCACGAGAATAAGGATAAGATCCACATGCTGTCGGCCTCAGTGGCTGAAATCTCTAATTTCACGGGGATAATCTCGTCAATAGCGGACCAGACCAACCTCCTTGCCCTGAACGCGGCGATCGAAGCGGCGCGCGCGGGAGAAGCCGGCAGGGGTTTTGCCGTTGTCGCGGAGGAAGTTCGCAAGCTCGCCGAGGATTCGCGCGCGGCGTCGAAGAGCGTAGAAGATCTGGTGACTCTCCTGAGCCAGAACGCCGACGTGGCGATATCGACGTCGGAACAGTCCGTCGCAATAGTGGGCGATATCACGAAGGAAGCGGAAGCCGTGTCGGACGGGCTGAATAATGCCCTGTCCGAGATAACTCACGCCAACGAGTCGATACAGTCCATCGCCGCCGTGGTTCAGGAGCAGGCTGCGAGCAGCGCGGAGATGTCGCGCGCTATAGGAGATATCAAGCAAAGCACGGATGAGATATCCAGATCATTGACCGAGCTGAATCAACTGAGCGGACAGGCAACGGACATAGGGAGGTCCGTTTCGAACTCTGCGCAGCAAATGGCTCGTGACGCCGAGGACTTGAAGGACGTACTTTCACATTTTCAGATTTGAAGTTTAATTTTCGCATAATAAAGTATGAGGCCTCTTTGTTTTTACGAGAGGCCTCCATTCATTTCATCGTTCTATTGTGAAAAAATTCCCGTATAAATGATAGTATTTTTCATTTGTCAAGAAAAATACTTGACATGTTCCGTAGCAGCGTCATATAATTGCGGTCGTTGTGGAGTGATAGGCATGGATGAATTGGTGGAAAGGGTTCATTTTGGCGAATTGTTTGACGCTTACGCCGACATTCTCACTGAAAAACAGAGAGAAATCTGCGAATTACTGCTCGGCGGGGATCTTACCGTGGCGGAACTCGCCATTGAGCTTGAGGTTTCCCGGCAGGGCGCTCACGACCTGGTTCGAAGGTCACGCGAGCGCCTCGACGAGATAGAGGACGCGCTCGGATTGCTGAAACTCAGAAAACGTTACGAAGCCCTTGTTGGGGTGATTCGGGATAACGCGTCCGCGCTGCCGGATGAGTTTATGGAGCGCGTATCGAAGTATACGGGGAGGTTAAACGCCGATGTTTGAATCCTTGAAAGAACGTTTTGACGCGATCTTCTCATCCCTGAAAGGCAAAGGAAAGCTTTCGGCGGAAGACGTGACCTCCGCTATGCGGGAGGTTCGCCGCGCACTGCTGGAAGCGGACGTAAACTACAAGGTTGTTAAGGAACTGGTCGACGCCACGTCGAAGCGCGCGACAGGCGCGGACGTATTAAATTCCATAACCCCGGCGCAGCAGGTCGCCTCCATTGTCTACGAGGAACTGATAAATATAATGGGGCGCGACCCGGTTCCCCTTGCAATATCACCAAAGCCGCCAACCATATACATGATGGTCGGCCTCCAGGGTTCGGGAAAAACAACTACTACTGTCAAAATAGCGCATCGCATGTTGAAATCGCACAAACCGCTCGTGGTTGCCTGCGACCTCAGAAGGCCAGCCGCCGTCGAGCAGCTCCGAGTGCTGGCGGAGAGCGCAGGAGTGGCATTTTTCGGGCCGGAGCCGAGCGAGAGCGACCCGGCTTCAGTTGCCGTAAAATCGCTGGAGTATGCTGAAAACCACCTGTGCGATCTTATTTTGCTCGATACAGCGGGCCGTCTCCAATTGGATGATGAACTGATGGCCGAATTGGAATCGATGAAGGCTGCTGCGCCGCCTTACGAGATTCTTCTTGTCGTGGATTCCATGACGGGGCAGGAGGCGGTGGAAGTTTCGGACGCGTTCAACAAACGCCTCGGCCTCACCGGCGTGGTGCTGACAAAACTGGACGGCGACGCAAGAGGCGGTCCGGCTCTGGCTATAAAATCCGCGACGGGAGTCCCGATAAAACTGGCCGGAATGGGCGAGCACAAGGAGGACTTGGAGCAGTTCGACGCCTCCCGTATAGCGTCCCGCATAATGGGCATGGGTGACATGGCCGGACTGATGGAGAAGATAGAGCGTTCCGCGATGATGGACGATATGGATATGGATCGCATGGCGGAAAACCTTAAGCGCAGCAAATTCACTCTTGAGGATATGCTGGCGCAGCTCCAGCAGATAAAGAAACTCGGCCCCCTCGAAAAAGTTCTGGAAATGCTGCCGATTCCTGGCGGGGCGAAGGCTTTGAAGGGCGCGGATTTGGACTCGTCGAGGTTAAAATACACCGAGGCGATAATCCAGTCAATGACGATCAAGGAGCGCAGGTCGCCCGAAATAATAAAGGGCGGCAGAAGGCGGCGTATCGCTCAGGGATCAGGAACGAGCGTTCAACAGGTAAATCAGGTTCTGGCGCAATTCGAACAAATGAAAGGCATGATGAAGTCGTTCGGCAAGATGGGGCGCGCAGGCCCAAAATCGTTCAAATTTTCCGGAGCCATGAAAAATATATTCAAAGGAAAGTAATTTAAGGAGGTGTTGTAAAGCATGGCAGTACGAATTCGTTTGGCGCGTCACGGAAAGAAGAAGGCCCCGTTTTATCGCTTGGTGGTGGCTGACTCGCGTTCTCCCAGGGATGGTCGGTTCATAGAGTTGCTGGGTACATACAATCCCATGACCGATCCCGCGGACGTCAAGGTCAACGAGGAACGCGCGCTTCACTGGCTTTCGGTAGGAGCGCTTCCGTCCGATACCGCAAGAGCCCTTCTTCGTAAAACCGGCGTAATGGATCGTTTCGCGGCGTCCAAGCAGACTTGCAACGTTTGCGACGTTATCGAAACATCGGAGGAGGATTGACCCTGAATGCCGGACTATGGCTCGATAGTTGAATATATAGTCCGCAGGTTGGTGAATAAGCCCGATGAAGTAAAAGTCACGAGCGAACGTAACAGCTCAGGAGCGACTATGGTGACTATTTCAGCGGCGCATGACGACATCGGGAGGATTATAGGAAAACACGGTGCCACGATAAACGCGCTGCGGCTTCTCGCGAAGGCGGCCTCTGTGAAACCGGGGGAGAAGGTGGATGTCGACCTCTCCTAGCGGGGGCGGCGAAATTTTTCGCGCATCCCGCGTGCAGATCGGCATTATCGTTGGGGCTCACGGCATAAAGGGCGCGATTCGCGTCAGTCCCACCACTGATTACCCGGAGAGGTTCCGGAATATGAAGATGCTCGTGGCGGAGCATCTATCCAAACCTCCCGTGACGCTCGAAGTGAGAGAGGTAAAATTTCACGATGGCAAAAGGCAGGTTCTCGTTACGGCCGAAGGCGTGGATGACCGTGACGCTGCCGACGCTCTTAAGGGGCGCGTAATAACAGTTGCCCGGGATGAACGGGTGGAACTGCCAGAAGGGGAATATTGGATTGACTCGCTGATTGGTCTAGACGTGATCGACGACAACAGCGGAGAGCACCTTGGCAAACTTGAAGATGTAATGAGTACCGGCGGTCACGACCTCTATCTTATACGCGCGGATGACGGCTCGCAAAAGCTGATTCCAGCCATAGAGGATGTTATTCGCAATATTGCGCCGGAAGAAGGCGTGATGCGGATTAACGTGCTGGAAGGCCTCTGGGATTGAACGAACCGGGTCCGGGTTTCTCTATATCCATCGTTACCGCGTTCCCTGAACTCATCCGGGGCTATATAGGGGAGAGCGTGCTGGGACGTGGGATACGGGCTGGATTACTGGACGTTTCCATTATTGACGTCCGCAACTTTGCGGAGGGCGATTACCGGCAGATAGACGACTACAGCTACGGCGGGGGCGGCATGGTAATGACGGCGCTTCCGCTGGAGGCGGCGGTCGATTCCGTTTCACCGCGTGAGGGACGTTTTGTTATCTATCCGAGCCCGCAGGGCACTAGAATGACTCAGGAACTTGCCGAGGATCTGATGAGAATCACCGCAGGAAAACGGCTCGTTATCGTCTGCGGTCATTACGAGGGAGTTGACGAGCGCTTTGTGGAGCGGAACGTCGACCTCGAAATCTCGTTGGGTGACTTTGTGCTGACCGGCGGCGAACTTCCGGCGCTTGCGATAGTTGACGCTATATCGCGGCTTATTCCCGGAGTCGTGGGGAAGTACGAGGCCGTTCGAAACGATTCGTTTTTCACCGGAATGCTGGATTATCCTCATTACACAAGGCCGGAGAACTTTCGCGGCTCGTCCGTGCCGGAGGAGCTTATCTGCGGCGATCACGAGATCATATCGGGTTACAGGCGCGACGAGGCGGTCCGAAGGACGCTGGAGCGAAGGCCCGACTTGATTGCCCGCGCGGGAATAATGCCTTATCTGGAAAACGGCGTCTACGTGCTGGAGCTTCATTATCCGGTGATGGACAGAAACGGCGGCGAGTCTACCACATCCATAACAGGGATGGATCTGCACGACATAGCGAGGGCATGCTGCACGTACGGCGTTCGGAAATATTTCGTCGTGACGCCCATAGCAATCCAGCGGGAGATGATAAAAAAAATAATGTCCCACTGGATAACAGGCTACGGCGCTGAGTTCAATCCTGACAGGGCGGAGGCCATGCGAAAGATAAAGACCGTTTCGTCGCTTGAGCGAGCGATCGAGTGGATTGAGTCCCGCGAGAAAAAATCTCCCTATTCCATAGCGACGACCGCGAGGCAGCGCGCGGATCAGGTGAGCTGGATCAATTTGAAGGCCGCTGTTTTAAGGGAAAAATTGCCGGTCGCTTTCGTATTCGGAACAGGTTCGGGACTATGCGGGCATGTCATCGACTCGTGCGACGCTGTGATGTCGCCAATATCGGGTGGTTTTGACGGTTACAATCACTTGTCGGTGCGAAGCGCCGTCAGCATAACTCTGGACAGATTCTTCGGTTTCAGGTGATTTTTTGCGATTTGGTTTTAATGACCTGAATAATGGCAATCGAGTTTGATTTATTGATGCATATGTAATTGAAACAGATTGAAAGGAGCGGATATTGAAATGATCGATCCGAGGATCGCATTGGTTGAAAAACGTTTCCGAAAGGACGAGATACCAGAGTTCCGAGCCGGAGACACGGTGAAAGTCCACGTAAAAGTTAGAGAGGGTAACCGCGAGCGCATTCAGGTCTTTGAAGGCGTCGTTATTGGTCGTCAACATGGAGGATTGCGGGAAAATTTCATTGTGCGCAAGATATCCGGCGGTATTGGCGTGGAAAGGATATTTCCAGTACACTGCCCAAGCATCGACAAGATAGAAGTTGTACGCCTCGGCAAGGTGAAGCGTGCAAAGTTGTACTACCTGCGCAAGCGGAGCGGAAAGGCGGCAAGGATCAAGGAACGCAGGATTTTTAAATAGACCCGGCGAGGCGTGTTGATACCCGATGGATAATAAGCGCGTACACGAACTGGTCGATTCGAATTTTGAAGATATGTTGGCGTCGCTGTCGGATTTGATTCGGATTCCGAGCGTCCTTGACGAAAATGCGCGCACGGAGGTCCACCCCTTTGGAATCAAGGTCACGGAGGCGCTCGATAAATTTCTGGAAATCGCGGAAAAACTCGGTTTCAGGACCAAAAATATAGACAACGCGGCGGGTTACGCCGAGATAGGGGAGGGACCACTTGTTGGTGTTCTCGTGCATCTCGACGTAATGCCGGCGGGCAGCGAGTCAAATTGGAAACACAATCCCTTCGGCGCGGAAGTGGCGGATGGCAGAATGTACGGGCGCGGCACGAACGACGACAAGGGGCCGACCGTTTCCGCGCTTTACGCGGCCTGCGCGCTCGCCTCTTCGGGAGTTAGACTGAACAGACGTTTCCGAGTCATCGCGGGGCTCGACGAGGAGAGCGGTTTTCGTTGTATCGAACGATATAAACGCACGGAGGAGATACCGGAGATGAGCTTTTCGCCCGACGGAAGATTCCCGGTGGTGAACGGTGAGAAGGGAATACTGCACTTCGTGATGCGCCGGCGTATCGACAAAATGGACGCGATGGGCCTGCCGGAACTCGTTGGCATAAAAGGCGGAGATAGGTTCAATATAGTCCCCGACAGACTCGACGTATTTTTCAGGAAGGTGTCCGCGGCAAATCTCGAACTGGTTTTTATGCCTGTAGGGGCCGACGTGATCAATACAGGGCGCGGGGTGCTGGTCAGGGTCCACGGTAAGACGGCGCACGCCATGGAGCCGTGGAAGGGCGAGAATGCCATTCAGAAATTTCTCGGCGCTTTGGAATCACTGGACTTTGGTCCGCCGTTGCTCCACGCGGAGTTGATGAAAATCGGTTCACTCTTCAAGATGGAAACCGACGGGGCAAGTTTGGGCGTTGCTTGCAAAGACGACGTGTCGGGTCCGCTTTCATGCAACCTTGCCGCGATTTCACTGGAGGACGGAATTATTTCCGTCAAATGCGACATACGGTATCCAGTGAAATCGAACGGGGACGTCTTGCTTGATATTCTAATGAAGTCGGCGGAGGCCATAGGCTGGGAACTGGAGATTGCAAAGCACGAACGCCCGCTTTTCGTACCGCCCGACAGTGAGCTCGTGAAAACGCTTCTCGAAGCATACGGGAGAATAACCGGCGAGCGCGGAGAACCGGTATCTATAGGCGGCGGAACGTACTGTAAGGCGCTCCCTAATTCGGTATCATTCGGCGCTCAGTTCCCGGACGAGGATGATACGGCGCACCAGCCTGATGAATATATCTCGCTGGATTCTCTCAGAAAGATGACGCATATTTTCGCGGAAGCGTTTTGCCTCTTTAACGAAGATTGAAAAGGATAAACGGGCCGGCTGATTTGAGTGACACGCCGGCCCGGTGCTATTTTTACAAAACCACAGCAGATTGCGTCAGTACGGCTTTCTTAAATGCCTCAGCAGCGAAAGACAACGAAAAATTCCTTATTTGCGCCAATCCGATGTTCCTAACAGGTAATGTTTCCAGAAAACGTAATTCAAACAGCTCCCGGCTATCCAGCATCTTTTGAACGTCTTCTTTTATTGTTGCGGCAATGCCAAGACCAATTTTCGCAAACTCGGCGATCAACGCAAGACTCCCCAGTTCTATCGCCGGATTGATTTCCAAGTCGTAACTCTTTAAAAAGAGGTCTATTTGTTTTCTGGAGTTACTGCTTTTGTCCAACATGAGAATCGGGTACTTGCGTAAATCTCTAAGCTGGAGCACGGAATCCGCCAGATATTCATATTTTGCGCCTGCCACGAAGCAATCATGGAATTGCATAACAGGCGTTATATCGAGTGTGGCGTCGTCGTCCAACGGAAGATTTACAAAAGATATATCAACCGTTCCGTTTTTCAGTAGCTTTATCAATTCCCAGGTTGTACGATTAATGATAGAAATATGAATCTCAGGATATTCCATTTTAAATTTATTCAAAAAGGGAAGTAAGAAAATACTGCAAGCTGTGTCAGAGGCGCCAATCTTTATTTCGCCGTCGCGCAGGTTTTTCATGCTTGATATTTTCTCCTGCGCGTTTTCTATTAACGAAACCGCGTTGTTCACATAGGAGAAAAGAACGTCGCCTTCCGACGTTAGCTGAACGCCGCGTTTGTTGCGGTTGAACAGCTTGCAGCCAAGCTTTTCTTCCAACTGCATGATCGACTGTGAAACGGCGGACTGCGACACATAAAGCCTTTCGGCAGCCTTAGTGACATTGCCCGTTTTAGCGACTTCGCAAAAAAATCTATATAGCTCCAAATTAACATACATAAAAAACAGAGCTCCTTGTCATCATACATAAAATAAGTATTTCTTATTATCATCATAAGTATCATTAATTTTACTTATCATGGCAATAGTATTATTCTATCCGTGGAACAAGAATCAAGCAAGTCGAAGGTTGGCTCAAACATAGCAGGCTTTCTAGGGTAGCGGATGCAATACTGTTTCATGAAATAATCTAATATATTATGGATAATTTGTATGTGCAGGTTCTTTATACTTGGAGGGCGCGAAGATGATTAAAATTATAGATTACAAAGCCGGAAACGCTCCTAGCGTGTTGTGCGCGGCCGCACATCTCGGATATGAGGCGGAATTTGCGCGATCGCCGCATGATCTAAAAGACGCCGCACACATCATTCTGCCCGGAGTGGGAAGCGCGAAGGCGACGATGGAATCCCTGCGTGAGATGGGTTTGACGCCCGCGTTGGAAGAAGCCGTGCTGCGAAGGAAGATTCCGTTTTTAGGCATTTGCGTCGGTATGCAGGTCCTTTTCGAGTATAGCGAAGAAGAGGACGCGGAATGTTTCGGATGGCTCAGAGGCCGGGTAATAAAATTCGACGCTGAAAAAGTCAGGGTTCCGCAGATGGGGTGGAACAGGGTGAGCTTCGTAAAAAACGCGCCGTGCCGCGCCCGGAATGATTTCTTTTATTTCGTAAACTCGTACTACGCAAACCCGATGAACGAGTCGGATTTATGGGGCATGGCGGAATATGACGGTTCGTTTGCCGCGGCTGTTTGCAGCGAAAACATATATGGTATGCAGTTTCACGTCGAAAAGAGCGGCGAAGCCGGTCTTGAACTGCTGAACGCCTTTCTTGGACTAAAGGGGGGATATTGATGCTAACGAAAAGGCTGATAGCCTGCTTTGACATCATAAACGGCAGGGTGACGAAGGCGGTGCAGTTTCAGGACAACATAGACGTCGCGCCCGCCGAAGATTTGGCCGAAGCCATGTACGCCGCGCAGATCGACGAACTGATCTTTTACGATATTATGGCGAGCGCGGAAAAACGCGGCATAGATATTGAAACCGTAAAAAGAGTGGCGCGTCGCGTTTTTATCCCCTTCACCGTAGGCGGCGGGATCAAGGATTTAAACGATATGTACGAGGCGCTTAAAGCGGGGGCGGAAAAGATAAGCGTCGACTCAATGGCCGTGCGGAATCCGCAAATCATAGCGGACGGCGCGAAAGCTTTCGGCTCGCAATGCGTCGTATTGTCCACTCAGGTGAAAAGAACGGAGCGTATGCCGAGCGGGTATGAGGTTTATATAGACGGAGCTAGATCGGCGACCGGTATGGACGCCATTGATTGGATAAAACGCGGACAGGAGCTTGGCGCCGGGGAGATATGCCTGAACAGCATTGATAATGACGGAACCCTTTCCGGTTATGACACCGAACTAATGAAGCTGGCGCAAGCCGCCGTATCTGTCCCTCTCATCGCTTCGGGCGGAGCGGGAATCCCGGAACACTTGAAAGATTTGTTTTTAAACACGGAAGCGCAGGCGGCTATAATCAGCAGTATGCTGTACTCGCCTCGCATGGAGAAAAACTATTCGGTCCGCGAGCTTAAAGAATATCTGATAAAAAATGGGATAAATGTACGGATACCAGAAACAAGAATAAATCACGCAGAATAAAAAAGACTTGGAGGTTATACCAAAATGAAATACAAAATAGTGTTGGCTTATTCCGGAGGTTTGGATACCACTGTAATCATACCGTGGCTGAGAGAAAATTATACGGATTGCGAGATCATCGCCTGTTGCATCGACGTGGGACAATGCGGCGACTACAAAGTATTGCAGGATAAGGCATTAAAGATCGGCGCGAACAAAGTGTATATTTTCGACGCCAGAGATGAATTTATGACTGACTTCATCTTCCCGATGCTAAAGGCAAACGCCGTTTACGAGAACAAATATCTTCTCGGCACATCTGTCGCGCGTCCTTTAATAGCGAAGAAGCTCCTGGATACGGCTCTGGCCGAGGGCGCGAACGCGCTCTGCCACGGCGCTACGGGAAAAGGCAATGATCAGATACGTTTTGAACTGACCTTTAAGGCTTTTGCTCCGTGGCTCAAAATTATTGCTCCGTGGCGTATATGGGATATAAAGTCCAGAGAGGACGCAATGGAGTACTTGCAGCGTCGCGGACTCGAAGTTCCTATGAAAAAAGAAGAGAGTTACAGCCGCGACGAAAATCTATGGCATTTAAGCCACGAGGGCCTTGACCTCGAAGACCCGGCGGCGGAACCGAATTACAGGCATCTGCTGCAATTATCCGTTATGCCGGAGGATGCTCCCGACACGCCGGAGTATGTGGAGCTTGAATTTGAGAATGGCATTCCAATCAAATTGAACAGAAAAGCAATGGCGCCCGTCGCTTTGATGGAGGCCATAAATGAGATCGGCGGCAGGAACGGCGTCGGCATCGCGGATATTGTTGAAAACAGAGTTGTCGGCATGAAGTCGCGCGGCGTGTATGAAACGCCCGGCGGGACGATACTGTACGCGGCGCACCAGGAACTGGAGAGCTTGTGTCTCGACCGGCAGACCGAGGTATTCAAGGCCGTCGTCGGGCATGAATTGGCCGAACTTATCTATACGGGCGAATGGTTTACGCCTCTGAGAGAAGCTCTTTCTGCCTTTGTGGATAAAACGCAGGAGACCGTTACGGGGTCTGTCCGTTTGAAATTATATAAGGGCAATATTATACCGGCGGGCATAACGTCGCCGTATTCGTTACACGACAAGGAATTGTCAAGTTTTGCTACCGGCGATTTGTACGATCACAAGGACGCTGAGGGTTTTATCAACCTGCTGGGCATTCCGATGACAGTACGCGCGCTGATGAGAAAGCACAACGAAGAGAAAAAGGGATCGTCAGGCATATGAAACTGTGGGGAGGGCGTTTTTCGCGGCACACCGACGAACTGGCCGGCGCTTTTCATTCTTCCGTATCCTTCGACCAGAGGCTTTACAGGCAGGATATAAGCGGCAGCATAGCCCACGCTGAAATGCTCGGCCGGCAGGGGATTATCTCAAAGCCGGACGCCGAAGAGATCATAAAAACTTTAAAAAACATATTGGCGGATATTGAAAGCGGCGCTCTGGTAATCGATATGACTTCCGAGGATATTCATTCTTTTGTAGAATCGGAGCTGATATCGCGCATCGGGGACGCGGGCAGGCGGCTGCATACCGGCAGGAGCCGCAATGATCAGGTCGCTCTGGACATGAAGTTGTATGTGATAAACGAAATCGGCGAGATAATGGCATTATTGACCAGCCTGTTTGAGATATTGCTCGATATTGCAAAACAGCACACGGCCACAATAATGCCGGGATTCACCCATATGCAGAAGGCGCAGCCTATCACGCTGGCCCATCATATGCTTGCGTATTTCCAGATGTTCAGGCGCGATCATGAAAGGCTCTGCGATTGCCGGAAAAGGACCGACGAAATGCCGCTCGGTTCCGGCGCGCTGGCTTCCACCACATACCCGATCGACAGGGATTTTGTTAAAGACAGACTTGGGTTTGCGGGTATAACCTCAAACAGTCTTGACGCCGTGTCTGACAGGGACTTCTGCGTTGAATTTGTGTCATGTCTGTCAGTAACCATGATGCACCTGAGCCGATTTTGCGAGGAACTGATATTATGGTCGACCGACGCATACGCCTTCGTGGAAATTTCCGACGCTTATGCGACAGGTTCCTCGATTATGCCGCAAAAAAAGAACCCCGATATGGCTGAACTAATTCGTGGGAAAACGGGACGCGTCTACGGCAGCCTTATGGGACTCCTGACCATGATGAAAGGGCTGCCGCTGGCGTATAACAAGGATATGCAGGAGGATAAGGAAGCTGTATTCGACGCTTCCGACACGGTGAAATCATGTCTTTCCGTTTTTAACGGAATGCTCCGCAGCATAACCGTCAATAGGGAAAATATGTATAAAAGCGCGCTAGGCGGATATACAAACGCGACCGACGCGGCGGACTGGCTGGTAAAAAAGGGCGTGACGTTCCGTGAAGCCCACGAAATAATTGGCAGGCTTGTGTTATATGCGATAAACAAGAAAGCATCGCTTAATGATTTGGCGATTAGCGATTTTAAAAGCGTGTCCGACATTTTTGACGAGACGATTTATGAAGCGATAACGGTTGAGGCTTGCGTCAACGCGAGAAATATACCGGGCGGCCCGGCGGAAAACGCCGTATTGAAAGAGATTGGTAATTCGGAGAAATTTTTATACGGCATAAAAAATAAGACGTAACAGTATGCGCGAAGAATAATGGAGGTGTTAATGATGAAGGATGTTACAAGTTATTTCGGAAGTATGGTTTTCAACGACATCGTTATGAAGGAGAGACTCCCTGAAAATATTTACCTCGCTTTGCGAGAGACAATATCACAGGGCACACATTTGGAACTCGGCGTTGCCAACGTGATCGCCAACGCCATGAAGGATTGGGCGGTTGAAAAAGGGGTGACGCACTTTACCCACTGGTTCCAGCCCATGACAGGTATCACGGCGGAAAAGCACGAAAGTTTTATTTCTCCTTCCGGTGACGGGAGAATCATCATGAAGTTTTCGGGCAAAGAGCTTGTCCGCGGCGAACCGGACGCGTCCAGCTTCCCGTCGGGCGGGCTTCGTTCCACCTTTGAAGCGCGGGGTTATACCGTTTGGGATACAACGTCGTATGCTTTTATCAAGGACGAAACACTCTGTATCCCCACCGCCTTTTGCTCGTACAGCGGCGAAGCTCTCGATAAAAAGACCCCGCTGCTGCGATCCATGGATGCTATTAATAAACAGGCGCTGCGCGTGCTCAGGCTTTTCGGCAATACAATTGCGCAGCACGTCGCGTCGGCGGTCGGTCCGGAACAGGAATATTTCCTTATAGATAAAGAGATGTTCCTGAAGCGCCCAGATTTGATTCATACAGGCAGAACCTTGTTCGGCGCTCGCCCGCCCAAAGGGCAGGAACTTGAGGACCATTATTTCGGTATGTTAAAGCCAAGGGTTTCCGCCTTTATGAAGGAGCTTGATGAAGAGCTCTGGAAACTTGGCGTTCACGCCAAGAACGAACACAATGAAGTAGCTCCGGCACAGCACGAGCTTGCGTCTATCTATGGAACGACAAACATCGCCACGGACCATAATCAGCTTGTTATGGAGATGATGAAAAGCGTGGCGGACCGTCACGGGCTTGCCTGCCTGCTTCATGAAAAACCGTTTGTCGGAGTAAATGGCAGCGGCAAGCATAATAACTGGTCTATAAGTACGGATGCGGGCGTCAACCTGCTTGAACCGGGCCGGACGCCGCATGAAAACGCGCAGTTTTTATTATTTTTGGTCGCTGTCATTAAAGCGGTGGATGAGTATCAGGATCTGCTCAGAGTTTCAGCGGCGAGCGCCGGTAACGATCACAGGCTTGGCGCGAACGAAGCGCCGCCGGCAATAGTGTCCATGTTCCTCGGCGACGAATTAACGGAGATATTGGAAGCGCTTGAGTCAGGAACGGATTATGAAGGCAAGAAAAAACATTCGATGGAAATCGGGGCGACTGTGCTGCCGCAATTCCCGAAGGACTCCACCGACCGCAACCGCACGTCACCGTTCGCTTTCACCGGTAATAAGTTCGAGTTCCGTATGCCGGGCTCGGCATTTTCTCTGGCGGGGCCCAATATTGTACTCAACACTGTGGTCGCTGAAACATTGCGGCAATTCGCGGATCATTTGGAGAAATCGACTGATTTTAACAATGATTTGGCGTCGCTTATCAAGGATACCTTCCGCAAACATAAGCGGATCGTTTTCAACGGAAACAATTACTCCGATGAATGGGTGATTGAGGCCGAAGGCCGCGGATTGTCAAACCTAAAAAACACGGTGGAAGCGCTGCCCGAATTTGTTTCAAAGAAAAGCGTTGAGCTGTTTACCAGACACCGCGTTTTTATCGAATCCGAGCTTCACTCGCGGTATGAAATTCTTATGGAGGAATATTGCAAAACCATCCAT
>Ga0099364_10008146_pt1 | contig 14804 bp, 13 predicted proteins | sample TergutTh196P3_FD_73070 | JGI IMG/M metagenome (GOLD analysis project Ga0099364, IMG submission 73070) | Microcerotermes parvus P3 segment gut microbial communities from Pointe-Noire, Republic of the Congo - Th196 P3 | ecosystem: Host-associated > Arthropoda: Insects > Digestive system > Gut ... | reverse complement strand
CCGTTTGCAAATCTACTTTGCGCAGTGTTGATTCGCCTAATAAACCGGTGCTTTCGTAAATAAAACCTTCATGGAAAAGTAAACCCTGCGTATATGCTTTTGTGTCGTGCGGATACGTCTGTACCACCCTGTATGTGTACTGTTTTGGAGCATTAGGCGCCAGCAATAGCACGTTTACCGAAACGATGTCGAATTGCCCTGATGAATAATATGCCACAGCCTCAATGCGTTGCGTACCTGTTGTATGTTCTTCGGTGTTCCATTCAACGTTTTCGCCTTTTGTGGTTTTCAGCCATTTACCATTTACGAGCCAGCGCAACGAATCAATGGTTTGTGCGCCTTCGCGCGGGTTTGCCGCCAATACGACTGTGGCGCCCAACGTATGCCTTTCGTTATTTTGCGGCGATGCTATTATAATTTGCGCCCTTCGCTGCTGTCGTGGACGCTGTTGTTCTGTAGCCCTCGAGCCGCCTCGATTGCACGAAAAAAGCAATATGCAACACAAAAAAACGATGTTATATGTAAACCTCATAATCCTAAAATTTTAAAATTCGCACAAAAATACAAAAAAAAATAACATTTTTTATTGTCAATTCAAAAAAAACATGTATTTTTGTACACTTGAGTATAAAATAATACTGTATAGTAAACTATATTTTGCATAATGACGAGATTTTTTCAAAAAGACAGTTTAGAGGTTAGAGTTTTTCCTGACCGTTGCGTTATGGGAATTTCTGCAGCTTTTGATGTAGCGGCAAAAATACGTACTCTATTGTCGCGTCAAGCGGAAGTAAACATGATTTTCGCTGCGGCGCCGTCTCAGAACGAATTTTTAGAGGCGTTGTGCGCGTCTAATGATATTGAATGGCAGCGTATCAATGTATTTCATCTAGATGAATATGTAGGGCTGTCGGCGGAAGCGCCTCAGAGGTTTGGTAATTTCCTTAAAGAGCGTATTTTTGGCAAACTGCCTTTTCGCACAGTTAATTACCTTAATGGTAATTTGCAACCCGAAGAAGAGTGTAAACGCTATGCCGCGCTATTGAAGAAATATCCCGCTGATATTGTTTGCATGGGAATAGGCGAAAACGCACATATTGCGTTCAACGACCCGCATGTTGCCCGTTTTGACGACCCCGAATGGGTAAAAATGGTTAATTTGGACGAAAAATGCCGCAAGCAACAGGTAAACGACGGATGTTTTCAATCCATTGACAAGGTGCCTACACACGCGCTGACACTTACAGTGCCTGCTATTATCAATGGACGGTATTTGTTTTGTATTGTTCCCGCAAAAACCAAGGCATGGGCAGTATATCACACAATTAATGACACTATTTCGGAAAAAATTCCGGCTACATGTCTTAGAAAACACAAAAATGCTGTATTGTACATAGATGCCGACAGCGCAGGAATGTTAAAATAAATTTTCTTACGAGTTCAAAACGATTATTTAGCAGGAGATTTCCGCAGATAAATGAAATTTGCATTTTGCGCAAAAAAACAAATGATAAATTTACATTTTGCGAAAATATATAACTGTTTAAAAAAATAAAATATACTTTTGTGTGTTTTTATTTTTGATTTATAAAATTTTAAACAAATATGACAGAAAACATCTTTTATCAAGAGTTTATGTCTGTTATTCGGGAAAAAATTCCGCATAAAGCGACTCTTGCCAATACTATAACCGATTTGTTAGACATAGACAAAGATGCGGTATATCGTCGTTTACGCGGCGAAGTGAATTTTTCGTTTACCGAAATGGCGATAATTGCCAAAATGTTAGGTATCTCTTTGGACAAAATCGCAAGATTAGAGAATATGCAGAGCAGACCGGCACAGATGAATATTTCTAATCAGGTTAGTCCTACATCTATTGATTATGAGATGTTTAGCGGTCACGTCAATTTATTGAAATCCATCAAAGATGAACCCGACACTCAAATAATGGAAGCCTCAAATATTATTCCGCATTATCTTTATCAAGATTATGAACATCTTACGCGATACCACATTTTCAGATGGAATCAGGCAGGAACTCACGGAGATATATTGCCCTACCATGAAATAAAAATAGCGGATAAGTTGCGAAACCTGCAAAAAGAAAATTGCGAGTACGCAAGGTATATTGCTTCCACTACATACGTGTGGGACAACATGATTTTTCAACGATTGGCGTCAAATATCAAATATTTCGCCAAAGTACGTCTCATCAAAGCAGAAGACGTTGCAATGATAAAAAACGATTTGACGGCGCTTTTGAATGATCTTGAAAAAATTGCCTCAAAAGGCAAACATGAAGACACAGGAAAAAAGGTATCCATATTTATTTCTGACGTTGCATCAGACACAAATTATAGTTGCCTGAAAACTAAAAATATACATCTGACTTTGTTAAGAGCATTTATCTTAAATGCCACAGTAACTTTTGATATTGAAGTTTTTAACATGACACGCGCATGGATTCAATCAATGCAAAGAAAATCAACGTTAATATCAGTAAGCGGCGAAAAAATAAGAGCGCAATATTTTGAAACGCAGCGAGAAATAATTAACAGGCTTTAAAATAACCTATTATCGAAGCAAAGGATTGCTAACTATTGGCAATTTTGTAGTGTTTTGCAGGTTTCGACGTTCAATATCTACTTCTTCAATCACCATTGCCGATGGGCTAATAACGGAAATAGGAACTCCGCCCGCAATCATGTTCACCGCTATTGTTTCAGCCGATGCGCCTAACGAGCGTTTGAGTTTAGCCATGTCTATTCTCATTGGAACTGCCGCGCGAACTATCTGTTCGCTTCCGTCCATAGATACCTTATACAGCGCTGCGTACCGTCCATTGGGCTGCGAACGTATTATGTAGGCATAATCCAAACCCTCTATTCGCGCTGTTTCTAACAGTATTGTTTTCAGCGAATCGCTTGACAATCCGTTGGACGTGCTAATTGAAAGCACCCCGGGCGATACCCTTGTTGATACTCCCTGCGGCTGATACGCATAAATACGGTTTCCTGTAGGCGCGTCAATTCTTTTTGTAGGGACGCGATCGCCCATTAATGTACGCAGCATACCGTTTTCAATCAACATTATTACGCTGTCTGGGGTTACGCCTTCAGCGTCCACTTCGTATGAGCCTATCAGTATCTGTCCGTTGTAATTTTTCATGTGCGGTACAGATTTGACGGTAATATCTGTTGCAAGTAATCTGCGATTCATGCGGTCTTCCATCAATCGTTCTACTCCGCCGCTTCTCAAAGGGGTGCGAAAAGCGACCAATCCTGTGCGCGCCGCCAAAAGTTCAGTAACCAAATACGATGCTAATGCGCTATTTTCGACCAATACGGGACCAGTATAACTTTCGTGCATTCTGGGCGCATTTGCAAGCGCGGTAATATAGTCAGCCATTGCTTCAATATCCTTTTTCAACTGTTCAATGCTTGGAAAATCATCTTCCGACAAACCGTAATATGTTAATCTGTCGGTGATTTCCTCGCCGTCTTCCAATTTGGTATATGCGTTTACCGCTACTAACATTAGCCGTACAGGGTGCAGCAATTCGGTTCCTTCGGAATTGACGCTAAATATTTCGCCTGAAAAAAATTCTACGCCCACGTTGGAGCGAAAAATATCAGGATAATTATTGAAAACAGCCGAACATTCGCGTGAAAGATTTTCCCAATATTCTCTGTTATACGTTATTTCATTGTCTTCGCCGTAATAGGTCATTGGCGGCAACTGAATGAAATCGGGCAATTCGAGTACCTCCTGCGGCAGGTTTAATTGTCTGATAGAAGTAGTTTTAGCGCCATATTCTTCTATAGCCGATTTGTAGATGTTGTTGGTAAGCAACCACAGCCGCCGTCTGATTTCATCGTAGTTATCGTCTATTGGGGCAGTGTCGTTACGTCCGCTTGAACGATAGTCGGTATTTGAGAGATTGATATTGGATAATTGATAATTGCCCACCAACACTTGCGCCGAGGCGCTGCCAAGCGGAAACTCGTTCACGCCCGTGAGCGCGCCCATCGTAGCCTGAACTTGAAACAATCTGCCTGTCTGAATGGCATATTGAATGAAAAACGGTCGCTCGAAATTTGTGATAGACAAGCTGTCCATATTGCGCCGCAGTTCATCGTTCATAGCCTTAAACACTGCGCTCTGTCTTTCCGTCTGCGCCTGAATTACATAGCAAAAGACGGAACAAAATAATATGACTGAAATAAATTTTATTTTCAAATTCAAAATAACATCAAAAAATTTCTGCAAATGTATGATTTTTTTTTTACAAATAATTTTTTTTTCAATAAAATTGATGTGAAGCGCAAAAAAGAGAGTAAATAAAAAGCGTTTTAAACATCTTACGCCTGATTTTCACATAATTTATATTCTGGGAAATTTTAATATTTTTTTGGTTAGAGTTATTTTTTTTGCTTTTTTGAAAAGAAAAGGTTTACTTTGCGAAAATTTAATTTTAATAAATAAATAATATTATGTGCTTGAATATTTTGTTATTTGGAGCGGTTGGACCGTGGCAAATTGTTTTAATTGTTGCTATTGCCTTGCTTATGTTTGGAGGCAAAAAAATTCCCGAACTGATGAAAGGATTAGGGCAGGGTATGAAAGAGTTTAAAAAAGCGACAAGAGACGATGAGCCTTCAGGAAGCGCAAATCCTCAAAAAGAGTTAGAATCGAAAACTGAATAATAGTGGATTTGTAATACATTTTACAGTCAGAAATCGGCAAAAAATATAAATGCTGCCGGTTTCTGATTTAATGTCTTGTTTTTGAGTATGTCAATAGTTGTTAAAGATCTTGTTAAGTTATACGGCAGTCAACGCGCAGTTGATAACGTAACTTTTGATATAAACAATGGTGAGATTGTGGGATTTATCGGACCCAACGGCGCAGGTAAATCAACCGTGATGAAAATTATTTGCGGATATATTTCGGCTACTTCGGGGTCAGCGTCTGTTAAAGGTTTTGATGCAGAGCAACAGTCAATGGAAGTAAGGCGCAATACAGGTTATTTACCCGAACACAATCCTCTCTATTTGGATATGTACGTCAAGGAATATCTAAACTTTACGGCTGGTCTTTATCGGCTTGGAAGCGCAACAAAACGACGATTGTTGGAAGTTATTGAAGCAACGGGCTTATGCGATGAACAGCACAAAAAAATAGGGGCTTTGTCAAAAGGTTACCGTCAGCGTGTAGGATTGGCGCAAGCGCTAATTCACGACCCTGAAGTATTAGTTTTAGACGAGCCAACTACCGGCTTGGATCCCAATCAGATAATAGAGATTAGAAACCTTATTTCTGAAGCGGGAAAATCCAAAACGGTTTTACTTTCTACACATATAATGCAGGAAGTAGAGGCGATATGTCACAGGGTAATAATTATCAACAAGGGAGTAATTGTGGCAAATGCCACAGTAGAGGAACTTTTGAAGCAATACAACAAATCGTTGCAGGAAATATTTCAACAATTAACGAATTGAATTATTGAATAATTAAATAATTGAATAACATAGTTTTATCATGGTTTATTTAGAGGAATTATTGAAGACAAAAATCGGTGAGGCAATAGAAAATTTGTATGGAGTAAAACCCGATGGCAAACTGTTGCAAATACAGGAAACGCGCAAGGAATTTGAAGGAAATTACACTTTGGTAGTGTTTCCTCTGCTAAAACTTTCAAAACTTTCGCCCGAAGCCACAGCAACGGCTATTGGCGATTATTTGCAGGCGAATTGCGCGGAAGTGGCTCGATTTAACGTTATTAAAGGTTTTTTAAACCTCGTTATTGCCGATGCCTATTGGCTTCGTTTCCTTGCCGATACGGTCATTGACGAGCAATACGGTTATACCGTTGCATCGGAACGCGCTCCGCAAAAAATGGTTGAATATTCATCGCCAAACACGAATAAACCGCTGCATTTGGGACATATACGCAATAATTTGTTAGGCTGGTCGTTATCAAAAATATTAACCGCTGCGGGTCATCGTATTGTTAGGGTTAATTTGGTGAATGACCGCGGTATTCACATCTGCAAGTCAATGTTGGCATGGAAACAATGGGGCAATAGTGAAACTCCTGAAAGCAGCGGTAAGAAAGGCGATAACCTTGTTGGCGAGTATTACGTAAAGTTTGACGTTGAGTACAAAAAAGAAATTGAACGATTAATAGGAGAGGGGAGTAGCCGAGAAGAAGCCGAACGAAATGCGCCTTTGATACTCAAAGCACAGGAAATGCTGCGACAGTGGGAAGCTGACGACGCTGAAACCGTTAATCTGTGGAAAACGATGAACGAATGGGTGTACAAAGGTTTCGATGCTACTTATAAAAGATTGGGGGTAAGTTTTGAAAAAATATATTACGAATCGCAAACCTATTTGCTTGGAAAAGAAATAGTTTTAGATGGCGTCTTAAAGAAAATATTTAAGCAAAGAGATGATAGCTCGGTTTGGTGCGACCTAACTGGTGACGGATTAGATGAAAAGTTACTTTTGCGGTCAGACGGCACTTCTGTGTACATGACGCAGGATATTGGCACCGCCTGCCAGCGTTTCGAGGAATACGATATTGACGAACTGATATATGTAGTTGGTAATGAGCAAAATTATCATTTTCAGGTCTTATCTCTTGTGCTTGACAAATTAGGTTATCCGTGGGCAAAAAACCTGAAACATTTGTCGTATGGAATGGTTGAACTGCCCGAAGGCAAAATGAAATCTCGCGAGGGTACAGTTGTAGACGCCGACGACCTTATGAACGAAATGGTTGCAACGGCTCGCGAAATGTCGCAGGAATTAGGCAAATTGGACGGTTTATCGCCTGACGAAGCCGAAAAAATTGTGGAAACTATCGGCTTGGGAGCGTTGAAATATTTCATGCTCAAAGTAGACCCGAAGAAAACCATGCTTTTCGATCCGCAGGAATCTATTGATTTTAACGGCAATACCGGACCTTTCATTCAATATACACATGCCCGTATCCGCTCGGTGCTTCGCAAAGCCGCAGAGATGGGTATAGAAGTTCAAAACAACATAAATACAGATATTTCGCTAAACGAAAAAGAAATTTCACTAATCCATAATATTTATAAATTACCGGGAGTTATTTCCGATGCGGCTTGCACGTATAGTCCAGCATTGATAGCTAATTATGTATATGATTTGGCAAAAGAATACAACCAATTCTATCACGATTATTCTATTCTGAAAGAAGAAAACGCTGATTTACGGCTTTTTCGTCTGCTGTTGTCGAAAAACACGGCACAGGTTATTCGCACAGCCTTGGATTTGCTGGGAATTAACGCCCCTGAAAAAATGTAAAACAAATGAAAAAATTAAGTATCATTGTAAGTTTGAGCATGTTAGTTATAATTTCGGCTAACGCTCAGGGCAGAAGAGGCATCATCGCTTCGGGCGCAAAAGTAGAATTATTGTCGGATCAATTTTCCTTTACCGAAGGACCCGTAGCCGACAGAAGAGGAAACGTGTACTTTACCGACCAGCCCAACGACCTTGTCTATATTTGGTCTGTGGACGGTAAACTAACGGAGTTTGGCAGTTTTGGACGCGCCAACGGCATGTATTTCGACAGAGATGGTCGCCTGCTGACGTGTTCCGATATGGACAACCAACTTTGGAGCGTTGGCATGGACGGCAGCCATACGGTTTTAGTGGCTGATTTCAACGGCAGGTTGCTGAATGGTCCCAATGATTTGTGGGTAAATCCGAAAACAGGCGGTATCTATTTTACAGATCCGTTGTATCGCCGCAATTTTTGGACACGCGACCCAGCAATGCAACAGGAAGGCGAGTTTCTGTATTTCATCAACCCTGAAAATAAAAATGTTGTAATTGCTGACAGAGAGTACGTTAAGCCTAACGGAATCATAGGAACGCCCGATGGCAAAAAATTGTACGTTGCCGATATTGGCGATAATAAAACATACGTGTACGACATTATGCCCGATGGCTCGTTGGCAAACAGACAATTGTTCGCACCGATGGGATCGGACGGAATGACAATAGACCGTAGGGGAAATGTTTACATGACAGGGCGCGGCGTTACGGTGTTTAACTCAAAAGGCGAACAAATAGAACATATTCAGGTAGACGCAAGATGGACGGCTAACGTCTGTTTTGGCGGAAGAAACAGAAAAACGCTTTTTATTACTGCATCGCAAGGTCTGTATAGCCTGCGAATGAGAGTAAAGGGAGCGAAATCGTTTTGAGATAGTTAGAGTTTTTTTGAATTTCATAAATTTAAGTTTTTTTTTGATGATTTAAAAAATTAGTTTAACTTTGTGCCGAAATTAAATCCTTTTAAATCATGAAAATATTCTTTCTTGTCATAATCCTTTTCAGCGCTTCGCTTTCGGCGCAGCAAACAGATTACAATCACGCTTGGACTGCATATACGTCAGGCAGATACGAGGAAGCATTAATCGCTGTACAACAATGTATTGCATTAGACGCAACAAATTATCGTTATTTCTTTTTGGAGGGCAAGACACTCGAAAATCTTTTTCGTTACGCCGAAGCAATTTCTGCGCAGCATAAGGCGCTTGAGTTAAATTCCGAGAGTTTGGACGCGCGGGCGGCGTTGGCTGCATTGTATCTCCTGTCAGCGCAACCAGATGTTTCGGCAGAGTATTACGAACAGTTAGCCGCTGCCGAGCCAGAAGTGACACGTTGGAGAATTAATTGGGCGACAGCCTTGCAAGCGGCAGGAAATTCAATGGCAGCGCTGGAACAGTTAAAAATTGTTGAAAAAAACGATACAACTAACTGGTTAGTTTACAAAAACATGGGCGATTGCTATTTCAGGCTCGATTCGATGTTTCAAGCATATAACAGTTATTATGAATCTCTTACGCTCTATCCTCAAAACAAAAATCTATGGGGAACGCTCATACGAATATTAGTAACAAACGATGAGATAGACGGCGCTATTGAAGTTGGAAACGAAGCCGTTGCTATTGATTCTACCAACATGGAAGCATGGAAATTTCTGGGAGTAGCCTATTACAAGGCTGGCGTTGCGCGTCAGGCATACGAGGCTCTGGGAAAAGCGTTGGCATTGGGCGATTCAACATTAACTACATTAAGTCACTACGGAATAATAAACTACAGTTTGGGTCAAAGCCGAAATAATTTGGCAAACTATCGCGAAGCGGAGATATATCTTGAAAAAGCGCGGGAACTCGATCCAAATAGTATAACATTAATGAATTATCTGATTTCTACTTATGGCTACACGGGAAAAGCCCTAAAAGGATTGGAAATTATTGACGAAATTGACAAAATGGTTGCAAATTTTGACACTATCGGCATGAAAGCCAACATTCAGCGCGGATATTTGCTTCGCAGACTTAACAGAAACAATGAAGCGGCAAATGCTTTTATCGTTGCAACTATACATTTTCCCCAAGACTCCCGAAATTTTTACGAAGTAGCAATATGTTACGACAGGGCATTGAACAAAAGATTAGCAGTAGACTGGTACACGCGTTATATGGATATGATTGCGCCTGATTGGGAAACAAGACAATGGACAGCGCAGGAACTCAGAAATTATGAGTTTGTTGAAACCGCCATGGACAGAATACGATTATTAAGGACTGATTTGTTCTTTGAAGGAGACCTTTGAAAAAAGTGTCGTCCTCTGCGGCGGGACGTTCTATGGAGTAGGGGAGAGGTAGAGTTTTCCGATGGTTAATCATTACGTTTCCACACAAAAAGTCGTAGAAACTTTTTTTTACAAGTTCAAATAAAATTTGGGTGATTCTGATAAATAAATGTTATCTTTGCACCGATTTATAAACATAAAATTTTTGCGTATGGTATAAAAAAAGCGTATTAGATACGCGCATTTTAAGATAATATATAGGAAAAAACGTTTAGCTTACGTTTTGGTTTTCTGAAATCTAGGAAGTTTCAAAAACGACCAACAATATAGTAAAGCGGGAACGTTCGCGCTTCGGCGTGGGCACACTTGATTTTATTTGGTCGTTTAGGTACCTAGAGCCTCAGAAAACCGATAAACAGAAATATTTTGTCCGCGTTTTTTTTATGTGCGTATCACCCAATAATTAGAAGGACAGACCCGAAGCCGAAATCGGGCAAAAAAACGGGGCGCAACCGAAAAGCCTTACGAGTAGGAAATTTAATAGTATTAATGTAATAATCAAATAATAAACAGTAATGAAAAGAGTATTCATAACAATAGTAACAGTTTTAGTAGCATTTGCGGCTGTTGGCTGCAAGAGTAAGAAGATACCGACTATACAGGCGGGATCAGAGAGATTAACGCTTCCGTTTGCAAGCAGGGAGTATCGTCCGGACGCGGATAATTTTCGCGCCGTGAATATGGGCAATAGCGTTGATTATGCTATGGCGCGAAGGATAGCCCTGCAAAATGCGCGTACTGAAATGGCGGCAAGCATCGAAGCAACCGTCAAGGCGGTTACGGCACAGTATGCAGACCAGCGACAGGTTGGCAACCGTCAGGAGTTCCAAACAAGAATGGAAGAAGAATCGCGCACCGTAGTAAATCAAGCGCTTAACGATGTGCGGATTATTGGCGACGAGGTGTATCGCGAGCCTGACGGCAGAATAACAGTCTGGGTTGCCATAGAAATGGCTAAAGACGCTCTGATGCAGGGCATGAACGACCGCATTTCGCGCGATGAGAGACTACGATTGGATTTCGACCAGCACAGATTTCGACAGATTTTTGACGAAGAAATGAGAAAATTTGAAAACGAGAGATAAAATGGCGAAAACAATTTTGTTGTCTTTATTACTGTCCACGGTTTCACTTGCTCTGACAGGGCAGGTGAGACCGAGTTGGACAAGCGCGGCAATGCGCGAGGTATCATATCCGGCGGGAACATTTTTTACGGGCTATGCGCAGGGGCAGGCGCGTGCGGGCGAAACCGTTGAAGCGGCGAAACAGCGATTGATGCGCGATGCGCAAGGATTGCTTGCAGAAAGTATTCGCGTGACGATTAGCAGCCGCACGGCAACGCAGACCGTCAGTACGCGCACTAACCAAAACGAGCGGATAGACGCCGTTGTGAACGCTAACGTAGAAACAACCGCCGATGCCGAAATTGCAGGAATAAACTCCGAGCCGCCGTTTTTAGACCCTGAAACAGGCGTCATTCACGCCTTTGCGTATGTTAATCGCTTTGAGTTGAGCGGCTACCACAGGGCAAATCTCGGTATGAATCTCGCGCAGGCGGAAGGCTTGCTGCAAACGGCGCTCGACCTTGAAGCCGCAGGCGAAAAATCGCAAGCCCGCCGACAGAACGAAGCGGTGATACCGTTGCTTGTGCGCGTGAGGCAGTCGCAGGACTTGCTCACGGCAATAGATCCCAACATTTCGCCCGAAGCGTTGCAGCAGGCGCGAACTGAAGCGCTTCACAACCGACTCGTGCAGATGCACGCACGGTTGGCGCAAGCGGTGAATGTATATGTGGAAAGCGTGGAAACCATTTTTTCGCGTCCTACGTCGCTTGCCGCCAATCGCCTGAAATCGTTGCTTGCCGATATGGGCTGCAGCTTTTCCGACGACCCGGCGCAGGCTGATTTCCGTTTGAGAATAGCGGCTACCACGCGCCACCACGGCATTGAATACGGTTTTACCGTGTGCTATGCCGATGTGACCATAAGTTTATTTGATGTGCGCCGAGAAAGAAACGTTTTTCAGGACGAATTTTCGCAGAAGGGCATTTCAACCACGCAGGAAGCCGCAGGCAGAAGAGCGTTGGAAGACTCCGCAGCAACGATTGCAGAGAAAATAGCGCAATGGATTGAATAGGTATTAGAGTTTAAAGTTTAAAGTTTAAAGTTTTAAAGTTTAGAGCAATGATAATAAAAACCTCATTTTCACCTCATTATTCAAACAAAACAACCACATTAGCAATGGTTGAAAGGCGGCAATCCCGTCAGGATTGCAACCAAATTAATAATCAAAAACAATTTTTTATGCAAAAATTAATAATCACATTAGTCATTGCCCTGTTTAGTTTGGCGGCAATGGCGCAAGAAGAAAAAAAAGTAGCAATCTTCGACCCTGCGGGGACTGTGGACAATTCCATCAGGGAGATTGTCCGCGAGGAGATAAGTTCTATCATTGTCAATACCGGCGGCTACACTGTACTTGAGCGGCAACTGATAAACCGCGTGCTTGAGGAGCATCGGTTTCAACAGGGCGGTTTAGTGGACGACACGCAGGCAAGCGAACTTGGACGTATGATTGGCGCAAATTTTGTAGTAGTAACAAGCATTTCACAACTTGGCTCAAACTTTTACCTTTCCTGCAAGATGATTGACGTAGAAACCGCTCGCATCGAACGGCAACGCACGGCGCAAACCCAAAGCGGCACAGGCGATTTGATAACCGTTGTTCAAAGAACGGTAAGGGAAATGTTTCCTGTGGTATCGCCATCATCGTCCGTGTCGCCACAAGTAACACAACCGCCGTCACAGGCTGCAAGACCCGTAACGCAGGCAGCGTCCGTATTTACGCCGTCTTCAGTTACGCTTCGATCTTCAGGCAGAAAAGTGTATCAAGTTGGTGGCAGTCAATTATCGCGAGGCGAAGTGCGTAACACAATGGCAAACACCGAAGCATTAAGGCAATATAACAAAGGCATAAGAATTAATAGAGCTGGAAATGCTGTAATTCTTGGCGGACTTGGCGTTGCTGCCATTGGAACAGCGTTAGTAATTGACGGAACTCATTATTATTATGATGACTATTATGACGAATTTTATCAGAATTTTGGTATGGTTTTTGGAGGAACTATATGCATGATATTGGGCGGCGCGTCACTTATAACCGGAATGATATTAAAACCGTCAAGCAAAGGTACTATCAGGCGATCTGTTGACACTTACAATCGCATAAACAGCAGCCGGACGAGTATGGAATTGCAATTCGTGATAACCGGTAATGGCGTAGGCATGGCGTTGCGGTTTTAGCATAAAGTTTTCATTTTTTAATCAGCGAGCCATGTATAATTCGGTGAATCACCTCAAGCGTGTAGTGTACAGAATAAGTCATAATTTTATTTTCATGTTTAGACGCTCGTACAATCTTTTTTCAAAATGCGCCTTAAATTGTTCATGCGAAATCAATTCATCTTCGGGATATGGTAGGGGCACATGGCTATCGCTGTCAACAATCTGCGCAGCCTGCGGATACTTCCCGGTGTGCTTCAACAGCCGCGTACCTGCCGTTGTCCGGTCGTTAATCATCACTGTGGTCATACTTTTAATATAAAATTTAATCGCACAAAAATAATAAAATTAATAATCAAAAACAATTTTTTATGCAAAAATTAATAATCACATCGCTCATTGCCCTGTTTAGTTTGGCGGCAATGGCGCAAGAAGAAAGAAAAGTAGCAATCTTTGACCCTGCGGGGACTGTGGATAATTCCATCAGGGAGATTGTCCGCGAGGAGATAAGTTCGATCATCGTCAATACCGGCGGCTACACGGTGCTTGAGCGGCAACTGATAAACCGCGTACTTGAGGAGCATCGGTTTCAGCAGGGCGGTTTAGTGGACGATACGCAGGCAAGCGAACTTGGACGTATGATTGGCGCCAATTTTGTGGTAGTAACAAGCATATCGCAACTTGGCGGCAATTTATATATCTCCTGCAAGATGATTGACGTAGAAACTGCCCGCATCGAAAGTCAGCGCACGGCGCAAACCCAAAGCGGCACAAGCGATTTGATAGAGGTTGTTCAAAGAATGGCAAGGGAAGTTTTCCCTGCGGCAACGCCTGTACGTACCACAGTAACGCCACCGCCACAGCAAACACAAACGCCACCTCCACAAACTGTACCGCCTGCCGCAAGACAGCAAACAACTGTGACAGACGGCATTTCGCTTGTTTCTGACGATATAAATGTTTATCAATTAGACAGACAAAGTTTAGCGCAGTCGCAAGTGGGATTCGGCGTTCGCGCAGGGTTTAATATGGCAAATATGTCATGGGAGTATAATGAAGAAGACATATTAGAAGATAGCAAATTTAAACACGGTTTCCAAATTGGCGTTGTAATTGATTATCCTTTAACTGATGTGATTTCTATTCAGCCCGGAATTTTATTTGCACAACAAGGCTTTATAATTAAGGAAGAAGAAGTATTTATGGGTGAAAAGATTGAAATGAAGATAACGGCTAATTTAAACTATATCCAAATTCCTATCAATTTGCAGTATAAATTTGATTTGGGTGGTATAAATCTTCTTTTGCAAGCAGGTCCCTATCTGGGATATGGTCTCGGCGGTAAATATAAAATTGAAGTTTCTACCATGGGAGAAACCGAAAAAGATGAAGAAGACATCAAATTCGGCGGTTATGAAGAATTTAAAGCTTTAGATTTTGGTTTAGGTTTAGGTGCTGGTCTTCAATTTGGCGCTACTCAAGTCGGTCTTGGATATAACATCGGTTTGGCGAACATAGCAGTAGATGATAGTAAATACAATGTTAAGAACAGTGGTTTAGCTCTTACTTTTACTTATCTTTTTGGTAGATAATCAGCGACCCATGTATAATTCGATGAACATAAAATTTTATCGCGCAAAAATAATCATAATCACATTTATAAACAAATTTTTAATAAAAAATCATGCAAAAATTAATAATCACATCGCTCATTGCCCTGTTTAGTTTGGCGGCAATGGCGCAAGAAGAAAGAAAAGTAGCAATCTTTGACCCTGCGGGGACTGTGGACAATTCCATCAGGGAGATTGTCCGCGAGG
>Ga0099364_10008145_pt1 | contig 14805 bp, 15 predicted proteins | sample TergutTh196P3_FD_73070 | JGI IMG/M metagenome (GOLD analysis project Ga0099364, IMG submission 73070) | Microcerotermes parvus P3 segment gut microbial communities from Pointe-Noire, Republic of the Congo - Th196 P3 | ecosystem: Host-associated > Arthropoda: Insects > Digestive system > Gut ... | reverse complement strand
CACACACCATGTATCAATAGATAATTTTATGCCTGTCAGATAATTGATGTTCTTTACCCCGTCAATCAAATTAATAACATCTTTAAGTTGAATGAATAACCAAAATATAGTTTCCCAAAAAAGAAAGGTCATAAGCCGGTTGTTCTTTTTCAGGAAGTATAAGCGAATACTCATCATGATGAAGAACATCAGCACCATACCGTGCGTAAAATGGACTAAATTTATCGAAAAATGCTCCATATTATATTACTTCTTACACCCCACCCGCAATCACAATAACTATTTCGCCCTTTATTTTTGGTCTTTTCGTCCATTCTTCAATTTGTTCTCTGGCGGAGCCTCTGAATGTTTCCTCGTAGATTTTGCTTATCTCGCGTGAAACAGACAGTTTCCTGTCCGCGCCAAAATATGTATTTATATCCTGCAAGGTTTTTAGAAATTTATGTGGCGATTCGTACAAAATTATTGTGCGCTTTTCTGCTGCAAGTTCTGTCAGCCTTGTTTGTCGTCCTTTTTTGGGAGGCAAAAAGCCTTCGAAACAAAACCTGTCAGTAGGAAAACCCGAATTGACGAGCGCCGGTATCAATGCCGTAGCTCCCGGCAAACAGTCTACCTCAATATCATTTGCTATACATTCGCGAACGATAAGAAACCCCGGGTCAGAAACTGCCGGGGTTCCCGCTTCAGAAATCAATGCTGCTGTTTGCCCTGCCGTCAATTTGTCTATTATCGACCTTAACGATTTGTGTTCGTTGAACTTATGGTGTGCAAACATCGGCTTGCTGACGCCAAAATGGCGCATCAAATTTCCGCCTGTTCTCGTATCTTCCGCTAATACGAAATCTACTGACTTCAATACTTCAACTGCCCGACAGGTCATATCGCCCATATTTCCTATGGGTGTAGGCACGATGAATAATTTGCCCATTTTTCAGGCGCCGTTTTCGTTAAAAGTTTTCGGCTTTCAACTCGAAATGCTCTTGCAGATGGTCGCAGCAAGGGCAAATATCAGGCGCTTTTTCGCCGTGATATATAAATCCGCAGTTGCGACACGCCCATTCTACTTTTTCCGGGCGTTTGAAAACAAGTCCGCTTTTGATGTTCTCCAGCAATTTGCGGTAACGCTCTTCGTGTCTTTTTTCGACGGAGGCAACCAATCTGAAGGCAGCGGCAATATTCCGGAAGCCTTCGTCCTCTGCGACCTGCGCAAACTCGGGATAAAGCACATCCCACTCTTCGCGTTCGCCCTCGGCGGAGGCAAGCAGATTTTCGGCTGTACTGCCTATTTCACCTGCCGGATACGTCGCAGTGATTTCGACCATGCCGCCTTCCATAAGCTTGAAGAAAAGTTTGGCATGCTCCTTCTCCTGGGCAGCCGTCTCTTCAAAGAACGCCGCTATTTGCTCAAAGCCGTCCTTACGGGCTTTGCTTGCAAAAAAATTGTACCTGTTGCGCGCCTGCGATTCGCCGGCAAAAGACTTCAACAGGTTTTGTTCAGTTTTTGAACCTTTTATACTCATAATATTATAATAAATTTATTTAAGATGTAAGTATAACGAAAACGAAACAAAAAAATTGCAGACGATATGTTTTTTTTTCTACTACATCTTTACAAATTTTCCCGCTTGTTTTATTTTTTTGTCATACGTATTAATAATGTATACTCCGGGCGGCAGGCTGCTGACGTCCAACTCTACCTGAAGATATATCCTGTCGCTCAGCATTTCAACGCTTCCCTGAACATTGTTGAGCACTAACATTCGTCTACCCGAAGTGTCGTAACATTCGATTGTTACAGTGTGTAGCGACGCAAAAGGCTCGTCGATGCTGAACAGCAAAAGCGCTTTTTCGTAGCTCGGCAGGTAGACTATTTTTAATTCGTTTTGTCTCAGCGGCTTAGGCAACGATTGTCCTCGAATGTTAAATTTTCCCATCGCCCTCATGTCTAACGAAATATATAGCGGCGGCGTTGTTTCTTCCAGGGTCATCCAAAATCCGTTGACGTCCTCCACAAACATGCTTGAAATTCCCGGATATGGACGTCGGGGCGAATGATAAACTGCAAAAGTGTCTGTATCTATGGTATTTGCAAGACTGTAGCCAATGAAATAATTACCTTTTATTTTTATATTGTCTTCGAAAAAAACACGCATCGGATAGTTTTCATAATCTTTAGTTACCCTCACATTTTTTTCGTACACGGTCGTTAGCGGAAAATTTTCGCCACTCCACACAGCAAATCTCACATTGACGCCCTTTTCCGGCACTTTAGCTATTTTAGCCTCTAAACCAATAATATGCGCTACTGTATCATTTTTAATTTTTTCTGCAAAACTGACCCACTGCTGGTCGTTCAGACTTGTCAGGTATCCCCATTCTCCTGATTTTATAAGTGTTTCATTTTCGTTTTCGCCTATATTTCCCGTCATTTCATACAGTCCACTGAAAGTTGTTAGCGGGTCGTAGCCGTCTATGGCTGTAAATCCGGTATTATCGGGGTCTAACCACTGTTTCAGTGATTCGTCAGCCTCTGCGTATCTGTTCCACTGTTCGCTGAACTTGCTGTATTCGTCGTTTACCGCATTTGTGCACGAGCCGGGTGGTCCACCTGACAATGTTCCAACAATTCTGCGGTCTGAGTTGAAAATCGGACTTCCCGACGAGCCGCCCTCAGTCAGTCCTTCGTCCCATCGGGCGACCCTCCAGTGAGCATTGGGGTCGCAAATCAAATCCGGACGTATGTCTGTAGCCCCTGATATAAACCTGCTTGAACGCAGCAGACTTGACGACACTGATATTTTTTTCACATCGCCCTGAGGATGATGTATCCCCACTACTCCTTGCGGCGCAACTCCCGAATTGCACCATCCCGCATAGAACGGACGATGTGTTGCAGATAGTTGATTGTCGGGCAGTTCGAGCAAACTAAAGTCGAGTTCCCTTTTTGTGGCTACGAGGCTTGCACCCGGTATTCCGGTTGTGGGCGTTGCAAAACTTGGCGCATCGCAATATGGTTTTTCGTATCCGAACAGTACAACCGTTCGTTGTGCCTCATCGTGACTTTCGACGCAGTGATTGGCGGTGAGTATATACGGTTTTTTACGGTCTGCCGGAACTGCCTGATTTATTAGCGCTCCGCTGCAATACTGTGTTACCCACCTGTTTATTCGCGGGTTCCACACGGTCGTTTGCAGCCTTGCTACTGAGCGATTTTGGCGTTGCCAGTGGTTTCCGGTCAGGCAATTGACGTCTATGTTGCAGTCATTCGCCGCTGACCTGACCCGCCGCGCCTGATTTTCTATTTCGCGAAAGCCGTATCCTATATTAATGATATTGAAGTCGTTACGCGGAGGCGTTTGCCACGGTATGTTCCATTCCACTATAATCATGTCTCCGGGCAGCGATTGTATTGGCAAAATGCCGCCATTTGCGTTGTAGCGGTCATCGTAGGGACCCGCAATGTTTTCCATGTTTCTGTTGTATACATATAGCGCCATTCCCTTGTGCATCAGGTAGTTTTCTATCAGCAGGTTTAGCGAAAGCGCGTTTTCAGCCTTTATTCCCAATCTCCACACGCAGCCTCTTGCAGGTATTGTGTCCCACTGTCCCGCTTCGTATGGGGTCAGCGATGTTTGTATTCCTACTGCATATACTAACGCTTTCAGCGCATTGCTTTGTTCGTCAAAGATTTCTTCCGGCTGTGAAAAGGTCAGAATTTCTGTCAATTCGGGCAGCGGGAACTGTGAACTCCAGGCGCCTTGCGCATGTAAATTTAGCGCTAAGTTGCTAAAAAAGAACATGAAGACTATCCTCATGCTAATGCCAATTACTTATTACTTATTACCAGAACTGCCTATGGCAAGCAGATTTTTCATCTTGCTCACTAACACTTCTACCTGAAATGGTTTGCTAATATATTCGTCCATTCCCGACGCCAGGCAATGTTCGCGGTCTCCGGCAAGCGCGTTCGCCGTTATTGCTATTATGGGCGTAGGAACGATGCGTTTTTCGATTTCTAATTCACGAATTTTCTTTGTAGCTTGAATACCGTCCATTACCGGCATCTGGATATCCATTAATATAATGTCATGCTTGCCCGACTTAAATTTATCTACTGCTTCTTGCCCGTTGTTTGCTATATCGATGTCCTTCACCAACTTTTTGATACTGAGCACAACTATTTTCTGGTTTATCAGGTTATCCTCTACAAGCAGGACTTTTGCTTCGCTCAAATCGACCTTCGAGACGTCGCGCGAGGTCGAAGTCTCCTTGTTTTCATCATGTTCTGTGGCTTTTTCCGCCATCTCTTTCTTCAACAAATCGATGTTTGATTTTTTGAACGAAATCGTAAAATTGAAAATCGTGTAGTTGTTTTCGTACTTGTATTCTAACTTATTCCCGGATAAGTTGGTTATCAGCTGCGAAGAGATAAAATAGTTTATCATTTCTGTTTTTCCCCAGTCGGGTTCACCGTCGAAAACAAGGTTGTCGTTAACTTTTATTTCGTAGATAACCTCGTAGATTTGCTCTGTTACCTGATTTACACGATACGAAATTATTATATTTATTTTATCGGCTTTTTTGTTTTTGATGATAGCATCTATCAGGTTCAGAAATATTTGCTTAACCCTCACCGTGTCGCCCTCCAGTATGTGTGGGTCTTCCATGTTTGGCTTCAGCCCGATATTGTAGTCTTCGCTCTGTCCTACAAACAGTTGCACGGTACTGTTCATAAGCGTTTGCAGGTTGAACGGCGTACTGTTTGTCTTGGATGCTACCTCAGTTGAGCATACCTGCGCCGAAAAGATGTTAATCACGTTCACCAAGTTGTTGGCAGACGCCAAAATAGTTTCCATCATATCCTTCTGTCTGCCGTTCAGGGGCGTTTCGTTCAGCAGATTTCCTACTGCCACCACGTTGTTCAGCGGTGTTCTTATCTGGTAGGAAAGTTGCGCTATGAACTCGTTCTTAATTTCTGTACTTTTTTGGATGTCAGAAATTTTGTTGTTCTCATTTTCAACCGGTTGCGGCGCTTTTTTACGGGCGAAAAAGAACAGCGCAAGATACAATACTCCTGCAACGGTCAGCATTGCACCGACGAGAAGCTTAGTGAAAAAAGATGCTATTCCGACGGTAAGTAAAATTATACCTCCGGCGGTCAGGATTATTCCGAAGAAAATATCCTTAAATCGCACTAACCAGTGGACAGCATCGTCATTTCCGGTCTCAAAAAAATCTATAACAGCCTTACGCATATATTATATTAAACATTTCACCATCAGGGACTTAACTAAAAAAGAAGCCCAAAATTTGACGCAACAAATGTACAAAATATTTCTAACATTTTGCAAAAAAAATTGCATTTTTTTTTAAAAAGTTTTATTTTTGTGCAAAATTTTTTAGAGTATTTGTATGCAAAGAAAATGTTTTTTATTGTTTATCTGCGTGTTAATGACGCATTTAGCTGTTGAAGTTTTTGCCCAGTCTGATTCTACCAATCTAGAAAATCTGGTCAGGTTTAACAATGATTTTCGGTTTAGAGAGGGTTTTTATCTTAGCTTCGAGCAAGTCAGGAGCAACAGACCTATTCCCAAGTCTCGTATTTTGACCTCAATTGACCACAGGAGTAACACCTTTTTCGACGAGGTTACAAAGTTGAGAACCATAACGTATTTCGATGATTTTGGGAACAGTCAGGACGTAGAGACAAGTCGGCTGTGGGGCTACAGCAAAAATGGTATACTATATATCAATGTACAGGGTAATTTTAATCGTATCACTATCGTAGGAAGTATTTGCCATTTTGTAGCTACCATCACTACTTTTTCCAGCCGTAACTACAATCCCTACTATTCGCCCTACGGCATGTCTCCCTACGGCTACAGGTATTCGCCCTACGGCATGTCACCCTACGGCTACGGCTCCCCTAACCAGCGAACAACCGAACTCCGACAGTTCCTGCTGGATTTCAACACCGGCAAAGTGATGGAGTACGATACGCGAAATGTTGCGATGCTGTTAATGCATGACCCTGAGCTACATGACGAATTTACGTCGCTTCGCTCAAGACGCCAACAACAACTTCGTTTTAATTTCGTTCGCAGGTTCAACGAGCGACATCCGCTGTACTTTCCGCGGTGAGACTTGTTGAAGTAAGCGTTAGGAAACGTCATCGGCTCAAATATCGCCAACATCGGCTGTATTATGGCGATTGTAGCGATGATTTGCCCTGTGCCTATACGCAACAGAGCAATAGTTTTATTCCCTTATTTTCAGCACAATAAGAGAATAAGGGCTGATTGATTACCGGAAATCTATGCTATCAGCAAAAAACTTCCCGATGGTATTTGTTCTTCTAACGACAATTTGGCTGCAGGCGCAATGAAATTTCTGATACAAAAAGGAGTAAAAATTCCCGAACAAGTTGCTATAACAGGTTTTTCAAATGCGCTGTTTACCCAATGGATGACGCCGCTGTTGTCTACCGTCGACCAACATAGCGAATTGATGGGGCGTAATGCAGTTAGTTTATTGCTCGAAGAAATAAAACAAGATGGCGATGAATGCGTTTCGCGATGCGTAGTTCTTAATCCTGAATTGATAATCAGAGGCTCTTCGGAAAGAAAAATAAATAAAAAATAAATACAAACGTTTGTATTTTTAAAATAATAATTATCTTTGCGATTTGAAATTTTAATATAAAAAATTAGTATCATCATGAAAAACAATAATGTATCACGCAGGAATTTCCTGAAAACTACAGGTTTAGGCGCTGTAGGAGTCATTGCTGCCCCTTTGGTAGTTCCATCTTCAGTGTTTGGCGCCGGGGCGCCGGGCAACCGTATCAACATAGGCGTAATAGGGTGCGGACGTATTGCCCGCGACCACGATATGCCCGGAGTATGGCAAGACGATAACGTCCGTATTATTGGAGTATGCGAAGTAGATAACAAACGTTTGCATGACGCAAAAAAACACGTTAGCGAGTTTTATGCCAAAAAATTAGGAAGCGCATACAACGACGTCCAAACATACGATAATTATCTGGAAATGCTCGAAAACAAAGACATCGACGCTGTTATAATCAGCACGCCCGACCATCAGCACGCCAAGCAGACCATAGATTCGGTATATGCCGGCAAGGATGTGTATCTGCAAAAACCGACGTCGCTAACCGTTTCGGAGGGGCGTGTGATGAGCAACGCAGTGAACAGCACGGGGCGTATTTTCCAGATAGGCAGTCAGCAACGCTCTATGACGCAGTTTCGCGTAGCCTGCGAATTAGTGCGCAACGGACGCATCGGGCAACTTCAAACCATCGAAGTTCGTTTGCCGGGCGACCCCGCAGGAGGAAATACTGCTGAAATGCCCGTGCCTCCAAATCTGAACTACGACGCCTGGCTTGGTCCTACCCCTTGGGTGCATTATACATTGGACAGGGTGCATCCGCAGCACGACTACAGTCGTCCGGGATGGCTGCGTTTAGAACAGTTTGGAGCAGGAATGATTACCGGCTGGGGTACGCATCATTTCGATATAGCGCACTGGGCAATGGGAACAGAGTATACGGGACCGATTGAAATATCGGCAACTGCGGAATTTCCTGCGGCGGGTTCGGGATTGTGGGACGTGCACGGCAAATTTCATTCAGAAATGTTGTATGCCAACGGCGTGCGCGTGTTGGGCATGGAAGACAGCGCCGAAAAACCCAACGGCGTGCTCTTCACCGGCTCGGAAGGCTGGATATTCGTCAGTCGCGGCAGTTATACCGCTTCGGCAAGCGACCCCGCAATGGCGGCGCCTTCCAGAGCATTGCAAGCCAGCGACCCGAAAGTACTTGAATGGAAACCCGGAGCCAACGATATACATTTTGAACATAGCGCCGACCATCATCTAAACTGGTTAGCAGCAGTACGCGCTCGCAAGCAAGCAATAACGAACGCAGAGATAGCGCACCGCTCATGCTCGGCTTGTTTGTTGCAGCACATAGCAATGAAACTGCCGCGAAAACTGCACTGGGACCCAATTCGCGAACGTTTCAATAACGACGACGAAGCAAATGCAATGTTGACGCGCGTGCAGAGATATCCGTATAATATTTGAGGTCTTGTCGCAAATAATCTGAACTAAACATAATTTCAAAATTCTCAAAATTAACATATTTGCCTTTGAATATGTCAATTATGTAAAAATTATGTAATTCTGTTAATTTTGGCTAATCAGATTATTTGAGCCGTAAGCATCGGCAGTTACAGGGGGCAAATCAAAATTTCAGTCATTCATTTTATTTTTTGAACACCTTTATTTTGTACTTGCACTCTATTTTTCCTTTTGCTATAGCGTTAAGTTTTGCGAAAATCAGTTTTCGTCGCAGGGGCGAAATCCGGTCTATAAACATTGAGCCTTCTATGTGGTCGTATTCGTGCTGGATTATGCGCGCAGCCATGCCGTCGTACTCTTCGCTGTGGGGCTCAAAGTTTTCGTCAAGGTAGTCTATTTTTATTTTTGAGGGGCGTTTTACTGTTTCCCGAATTTTTGGCAGGCTCAGGCATCCTTCTTCGTCGCTCCATTCGTCGCCAAAACGCTCGGTTATCCTTGGATTGATTAAAATCTTTTTAAAGGTTCGCAGCATATCGTTAGGGTTGTCCTTGTCTGCCATCTGTTCGCCATCAATAACTATCAACCGTATGTTTAGTCCTATTTGAGGGGCAGCCAAACCACAACCCTCTGCCTTGTACATAGTCTCAAACATGTCGGCAATCAATTGTTGCAAGTCGGGATAATCAGAACTTATATCCTCGCTTTTCCTGCGCAACAGGGTCCATCCGTATACATAAACTGGTAATATCATACACACATATTAACGCACTAACAAGTATTTTATTTTTCAAAATAGTAAATTTTCATTTTTTTTTCATATTTTTGCATTTTATTTGTAAAAAAAGTGATTTCAATAATTGCAGCAATTGACCAAAATAGCGCTATAGGGTTGCGCAACAGGCTGTTGTGCCATTTGCCCAACGACCTGAAATATTTCAAGCGCATAACATCCGGGCATCCGGTCATCATGGGACGGTGCACTTATGAATCGTTGCCTGTGAAACCGTTACCCGGCAGGCATAACATTGTCATAAGCAGGTCGTTGGATACGTCCTTGCCTGACGGATGCACCTTGGCGCGTTCTGTCGACGATGCCCTTAAACTGTGTGGCGACGCCCAAAAATGTTTCGTGATAGGCGGCTCGCAGATTTACAGTCAAATGCTACCCGTTGCGCAAAAACTGTATATCACCCTCATTCATCATTCTTTTGAAGCTGATGCATGGTTTCCCGAAATAAGCGTCAGCGAGTGGCGTCTGCAATCGTCAGAGTGGCACGCGCCCGATGAAAAACATCCGTACAGTTATTCTTTCGAAGTGTATACGCGAATTGACAAAACTTAATTCTTATCTCTTATCTCAATGAAAACGTTTGAAATAGACAATCAAAATGTAGCCCAATATGCCGACCTGATATCGGCATGGATAAAGGAAAAAACCGGTGGCAGGGGCGTAGTTCTTGGTATGAGCGGCGGCATTGACTGCAGCGTAGTTGCGCGCTTGTGTCAAATTGCGGAAGTAGACGTCCACCTTGTATTGTTGCCCTGCGGCGACGACATGAAGAACACTCAAAGCAGCCGTCACGCAATGGAATTGATTGAAAAATTTAATTTTGCGTATCATATTTTCGATATCAAGCCCGCCGTTGATGCGCTGCTTATCGCTACGGGTTCGTCTGGGAGTGGAAATAGCGCTACAAACCTCGCTCTTGCACGTGCAAATATTCGTCCCCGCGTGCGCATGACCTGTCTCTACCAGTTTGCACAAATCAACAGCCGTCTTGTGATTGGAACGGGCAACCTCTCTGAGCGCACCGTAGGCTATTTCACCAAGTGGGGCGACGGCGCCAGCGACCTCAACCCGTTAGGATTAGTCACGAAACAGGAAGTATATCTCCTTGCACGATATTTGCAAATCCCCAACAGTATAGTTGATAAAAAACCGTCGGCAGGACTCTGGGACGGGCAAACCGACGAAGACGAACTCGGCATGACCTACGAACAGATTGACGCATATATAAATAACGACACGTCAGGAAATCCTGAAACAGACCGGAAAATAGAAAAACGCATAGAGATGTCGAAGCATAAAAATAGTAAGATACCTGTTTTTGGAGAAATACTATTTTGATGATTAAAGGCAAAACACTGCATACAGCGGGATTGACCTTATTTTGTTCTCAAGTCCGAAGTTTTTCTTTGATATCCTGATTCCGTATGGGCATTTGTACTTTTCCATAAACATTCTCAGGCTTTTAGAACGAACTCTGTCTCCGCTTTTTACTTCAACCGGAATCACATCTGCGCCATTCTGCATCACGAAATCTACTTCGGCAGTATTGTCGTTCTTCCAGTAAAGTAGCGGAATTTGGTTTGCCGCTAATGCCTGTGCAACGTAATTTTCGGCAATAGCTCCAATGAACGTACTGTTTATTTCCAATGGCGACAGAATAGCCTGCACAGCAATTCCCGACTGCATCGTGAGCATGCCTGTGTCTGACATGTAGAGTTTGAAATCGCTCAAATCGACGTAAACACTGATTGGCATCACCCCTTGTGTAATTTTTTGACATTTAAGTACTACGCCCGCATATTTGAGCCAGTCTATCGATTCGCCGAAAATCGTTGCACTGCCGCCCCTTTGCACTACGCTGTACTGGAACTTGTGATTTTCTTTTGCCAACTGCGCCGGAATAGATTCATAACAAGCGCGTATCTTAATGCTGGTAGCGGGCTCGGCATATTTCGCCATGTCGGCAATATATTCGTTCAAAATACGGTTTTGAATATCGGCAACGGCTACGAAACTTTCTGTAGCAAAATACTCCCTTACTGCTGCAGGCATTCCGCCGATTATCAGGTATTTGCAATAATACTCCAATGCCGTGGAATGTATATCCAAGGGCTGATTGGCAGCATAATGCTCACGAATAGCCGTTGCAAAATTTTCTTTTCCTGCCGCCCATAAAAATTCCTCAAAATCCATCGGGAAAAGAGTTAGTTCATCAACTTTTCCTACCGGAAATGAATACTTGCTGCGATTCAGCGCCACGCCAAGCAGAGAGCCCGCCGCAGCTATGTGATATTCAGGCGCTTGTTCGCAAAAATACTTCAAAGAAGTCAAAGCGCGTTCGCAAGCCTGAATTTCATCAAAAACAATTAAAGTCCTACCCGGCACAATTCTACGGGAGTGAACAGTTTCAAGATATTGCAAGACAGGCTTGGGGCTGATATCCTGTTCAAGCTTTTCAACAAAAGCCTTGTCGGTCTCTAAATTGACTATCAGAAAGTTATCAAATTCCCGCTTGCCAAACTCCTGAAGAATATAACTTTTACCTACCTGTCGCGCACCATTGACAATCAGCGGCATTCGTCTTGCTTTATCTTTCCACTTAAGCAAATCTGAATATATTTTCCTTTTCATCTTCACAAAAAAATTTTTGCAAAGATAATTTTATCTATGGAAAAATCAAAAAATAAAATACTTTTTCATAGATAAAAATAATTCAACCGCATCAGCTACTCAACGCATTGTCCAAATCGTTCTTTATATCACCTACATATTCCAACCCCGGCGACAGACGCAAGAGGTTTGGATAAACGCCTACGGCTAATTGCTCAGCCTCGCTCAGTTGCTGGTGAGTTGTTGTTGCCGGATATGTTATTATAGTTCGCACATCGCCCACATTTGTCACGTGGCTAATTAACTGCAACCTGTCCAAAACGCGTCCTGTGGCTTCTTTGCCGCCTTTCACACGAAACGAAAGTACTCCGCCAAAGCCGTTATGCAGATATTTTTTTGCTAACTGATGGTATTTGTTGTCAGGCAGTCCGGGATAGCTTACGCTCTCTACTTTTGGGTGTTTCTGCAACCATAAGGCTAATTCCATCGTGTTGTCGAGCGTGCGTTGCGCTCTCAGCGACAGAGTTTCAAGTCCCTGTAGCATCAGAAACGAATTAAACGGGCTGATGGTTGGTCCCAGGTCGCGAACGCCTTCAACGCGAGCGCGCACAGAGAATGCAATGTTTCCGAACGGGCTGCTGCTGCCGAAGGTGTTCCAAAAATTAAGTCCATGGTATCCTTCCGAAGGCTCGCTGAACTGCGGAAATTTTCCGTTGCCCCAGTTGTAAGCGCCCGCATCGACGATGACTCCGGCCATGCTCGTGCCGTGTCCTCCTATCCATTTGGTAGCCGAGTGAACTACAATATGCGCGCCCCAGTCTATCGGACGGCAAAGATAGCCGCCCATGCCGAAAGTATTGTCTACTATCAGCGGCAGGTCGAAACGTTTTGCCAGGTCTGCCAATGCTTCGAAATCGGGAACATTGAACGCCGGATTGCCGATATTTTCTACATACAGCGCCTTTGTGTTGGCGTCAATAAGCTTTGCCATGTCTTCAGCGCTGTCGCTGTCGGCAAAACGCACTTGTATGCCTAAACGCTTGAAGGCGACCTTAAACTGGTTAAAAGTTCCGCCATACAGAAAAGGCGATGAGACAAAATTGTCGCCAGCCTGCAGGATGTTGTGGAAGGCGATGAACTGCGCTGCCTGCCCTGAGGCTGTAGCTATAGCTGCGATACCGTTTTCGAGCGCTGCCATGCGACGCTCGAAAACATCGGTAGTGGGGTTCTGCAGACGGGTATAGATGTTGCCAAACTCGGTGAGAGCAAACAGATTAGCGGCATGTTCCGCGTTCCTGAACTGATATGCAGTCGTTTGATACAACGGCACTGTGCGACAGCCGGTAACAGGGTCGGCTACCTGACCCGCATGAATTTGCAGGGTGTCAAAATGAAATTTGTTTGTGGACATAAAATTTTTTTTTTGCAAAGATACGATTTTTCTCGAAAAAAAATGAAAATATTTTGATTTTTTTTGCACAATCAAAAAATATATCGTATCTTTGCACCGTATCAATTTTAAAACGACAATGCCAATGAACCAGGTCATTTTCAACGAAATACAAGCGCTTAAGCGACAGTTGTTGCCCACCGAAAAACTAATACTTTTCGGCTCGCAGGCGCGTGGGGACGCGCGAGAGGACTCGGATTGGGATTTGTTGGTGCTGATGAACAGGGATAAGAGAAGTTTTATAGAAGATTACGATGAATACGGATACCCTTTTTCTGAAATAGGGGACAAATACGGTACAATGATAAGCGTAGTCATATACAACAAGAAGGACTGGGAAAAGAGACCATCGGTGTTAAAATGCAATGTTGAACGAGAAGGTATAGAGGTGACATGACTGAAGAAGAAAGAAATAATCTGGTAGGGTATCGGTTGAAAAGAGCCGATGAAACACTAATCGAAGCAAAAGATTTGATTGGCATGAGCCATTGGCATGGAGCAGCAAATCGCTTGTACTATGCGTGTTACTATGCAGCAAGCGCTCTACTGCTTAAAAATCAAATCGTAACACAGTCCCACAGAGGCGTATTTAATCAATTAGGCTTACATTTTGTTTCAAAGGGGATTATCAGCAATGAACTTGGAAAACTTATTAAGCAAATTTTTAGCCTGCGTCAAAGCGGCGACTACGGTGATTGGCTCGTTTTTACCGAGCAAGACGTTGCCCCACTCCTCGAACCAGCTCAAAAATTCATCCAGGAAATGGAAAGATTGATAAACTTAAACCGACAATACCAATGAATCAGGTCATTTTCAACGAAATACAAGCGCTTAAGCGACAGCTGTTGCCCACCGAAAAAATGTTTCTTTTCGGTTCGCAGGCGCGTGGGGACGCGCGAGAAGACTCGGATTGGGACTTGTTGATACTATTGAAGAAAAGCGCCGGTTTTAAAGAGGATTTTGATATGTATGGATATCCATTTATTGAGTGTGGTATGAATAATAACGAGGATGTAAACGTTCATTTGTACACTGTAGACGAGTGGGAAACATACAAGGACAGGTCACTATTATACTATAACGTTAATAAAGAAGGAATTGAACTATGAATTTTAAACACCATAATACCCAAAACAATTTGAATAAATAAAAGATAAAAATTAACATAAATAGTTGAGCTTGCAGCTCTTATTCTCTCTCTTTTGAAATCTGGTAAATTTCACCTGAGAATAAGATGCGAAAAGTTCGCGCAGTTGCGTGAATTGTTCGTGCTTATTTAGGTGAAAAGGTTTACCAGAGCCCAAAAGAGAAAATAAGCAATCAGATCCCAAATATAAGAACAGTTTCACGTTTTTTTGTTGTGGTTGCCACCAAGCTCCCCAAGCAGTAATTTTTAACCTTATTAATTATATAATAATCAGTATTTAATAACCAAATAATTTTTAATTTTAAACAAAAATAGTTATGTATCAGTATTTTAAGAGAAGAGTAGTAGTAAATTTTAGTTTTTTAGCAGCAGTCGTTTTGCTTTTTTCGGCTGCAACAACGGGTTGCGACTGGTTAGAAGAGCAGTTGAAGACCATTATCGTGACAGACGTGACACTCAACGAAAGTTCTGTTTCGATTGAAATAGGCGCCACAGTGACGTTAGTTGAAACGGTGGAGCCGCCGGATGCCACTGAAAAGGGCGTCACGTGGGCGAGCAGCAACTCTAACGTTGCCTCTGTGCAGAATGGAGTTGTAACCGGAGTGAGCGCCGGCTCGGCAACAATAACCGTTACCTCAAACAACGGCAACAAAACGGCAACTTGCCAGGTGACGGTCAGCCCAAAGATTGAAACATTTGTGTATGTTA
>Ga0099364_10008144_pt1 | contig 14806 bp, 17 predicted proteins | sample TergutTh196P3_FD_73070 | JGI IMG/M metagenome (GOLD analysis project Ga0099364, IMG submission 73070) | Microcerotermes parvus P3 segment gut microbial communities from Pointe-Noire, Republic of the Congo - Th196 P3 | ecosystem: Host-associated > Arthropoda: Insects > Digestive system > Gut ... | reverse complement strand
GTGGAACGTTGGGACGACTTTATGAAAAAAACAGAAAAGTTTCACATGAGGGAATGATATAACATTTTGGTTTCCGGCATTTTGCTTTTTGTTTGATGTTCGGAGTCCCTCGACGATTTTAGAGTATAAATGTTTTTATTATCTCTATAACTTGTCTTTTTGCTTCCCGTCCGACGTCCGTTGCCCTCACCATGTTGGGTCAACGTGCGGCGGTCGGGAAGCAAAAAGACAACATAATAATAAAAACATTTATTCCTTGTAACGTTTGTCTCGGCGGCGGTGTAAAGGTAGTCCCGACATAGCAAAGGATATGACAAAAAATAATTTTTTAGCTTAGCGTTAAGAAAAATTATTTTTTGGCATAGCCTTTGTGGTCGGGACGGGGAGTATTGATGGATGTTCGTGCGTTTCGGCGGCGAAAAAGAATTTTGGAAAATTTTGGGAAAATTAAAAGATAATGCTTGACATTTGGAAAAGGATAGATTATAATAGGGACGTAGTTCACTTGAGAGCCCAAACTTGGTGGTACTTGTTTGGGGTGTCGAATGCTGGAAACGAGTCTGTAATCGTAAAAAGGTTCTCGCTTGTTTTGACAAGCGCTTCTCGTTTCCCGCTAGCAAAGATAACGGAATTACCAACCGCAAGCGAGAACCTATTTTTCTTTGTCTTGCAAACACGGAGGGCAAGTCTATGAGTAGAATACGTAGCAATCGGAAACGGGTTACTTACACAACGAGTAAGCGGCGTAGGATTTTTGAGTTGCGCTCCGGTACCAGTGATAAGGTCTGGAAAGAAGTCAAAGCACTTTCCAAAATTCTTTCTGACAGCGACCGTCTAAAAACAGAATTGCCCGGCGGTACGATGGAGCGTGTCAATCTACTGCCCGATTATGTCAAAGAGTATTTCAGAAAAGACGGGCTAATCGAAAGGACTAAATCAAAAGATATTTCTCTTGGCAAGTTCCTTGAGGAGTATAACGCAAGTTGGCATACTGACGTGTCCATTAAAAAACGGACTACAGAGTATATTCTTGACTATCTTCCTTCGCATACTCGGCTTGACGAAATTACACCGTCATTGGCGGCTGGCATTGTACCTTTCTGGGCGAATGTCCGCAAGAAAAAAGGCAAGCGGGGCGGTACACTATCAGCGACGACGATTACAAAGTTCCTTCCTAGAGTAAGAGCAGTGTTTGCTAAGGCAGTAGAGTGGGAGTATTTGAAACGTTCCCCCTTTGCAAACGTTAACTGTGAAAATGTAGAGACGAACAGAGATCGGCATGTTTTCATTACTCGTGAAAGATTCTATGCTACGGCTGACTGTCAAAACCATGTGGAATTAAGGGGGTTCTTGGCGTTTGCACGTTTGGCAGGTATGCGCCCTTCGGACATTAAGGATTTGCAATTTGCGGATTTGCATGTTGCTCCCAATGGGAGAGAGTTTTTCCGTGTTCCTGTAACGGGCAAAACTGGTACACGAAAGGTACCTCTTTATGATAGCCTGCGTCCGTTTTATGATGCTCTCGTTGCCGCAAAGAAAGAGGGGCAGGTCTATCTTTTTGAAAAGTATCGGACTTGTAAGAGCGTTGCAACGTTGATCAAAAAGAATATGCTCAAGGCTGGGCAAGAGCCTTGGGAGCAGTTCTTTGTAAATTGCCGCAGGTCTTTCAGTAATGAATTGCGAGAGAGAGGTGCATCACAACAAGAGCGAACCGCGGTGTTAGGGAATTCGCCGATTGTCCGGGAAAAGAATTATGACGGCGATTTGGATGTTAACCGCATCGCAAACTTGGGTATCGAAAATGCCGACGTTGCCGTCTCGCCTCCGGTGGGTGTCCCGGCGATTTCTCCTCCGTCCGCTGATCCGGTTGTGCCGGAATCCTTCGAGGTAGAACTTTTCCACTTCGGATTGCCGAATCACGAGCGGTATTACCCCACACTTTTTCCCACACTTTCGTCGGATTCTGCCTCTGTTTGGGAAATGCTGGACAATGGGGCGCACTGGAAAGATGTCATTGTAGCGGCTCTTTTGCGGGTCGGTTATTCGGGCAAAACGGCGTGGAGAATTGCTGACCAGGACAAGTATGCTTTCGATTTCTATAATGACTTAATTCATTGTAGGGCAAGGATTTACGACTATCAGAGTCAACGGATTTCCTATGTAGAGATGCTGGGTTCGGTGCTTGCTTTCTGCTATAAAAATTTCTGCCGTGCTTGGCGTGGGAGTGTCATTTCAAGAGAGTGTTTGAACACTGGCAGTTTAGGCAAAATGGCGGGGGCAGGACTCGAACCTGCGACCTTGAGGTTATGAGCCTCACGAGCTGCCGACTGCTCTACCCCGCGATCTATGGCGGTAATTCTATACCATAAAAATAATCCGTCAAGACGGGGGCAAACAGGAAGTTTGTAATCACGTGGTGTGTAAAAATTTTGTGGATATTTTGTAGAATAGTTGTATTGGAAACTTTTACAAGGATGTACTTTTATGCCGCTCCCCGCCGATTACCGATCTGCTCACGATCTGCTCACTGAGAAGTCCCACGCCCTGCTCGACAAATGCAACCGCGTCATCGACAACGCCGCCGAAAATGTCTACTTGGGGACGAACCTTCCACGACCTCGACGACTTCTTCTGCACAAAAGGACACGAATTACTCCAAGAAATCTATCTATGTCGGCTAACTTGTAACAGGCGCCAAACTAGGGTACAATTTCCGCCATGAAGCGTTCCTTTGCCGAAATTCAGAGCATTGCTTGTTACCTTCCAAGCCGGGTGCTGGATAACGCCGAACTCGTTGAGCATTTTCCACATTGGACTGCCGAAAAAATCGTCCGTAAACTCGGTATCGAAAGCCGACCCATCGCCGCCGAAGGAGAAACCGCAACCGACATGGCAGTCAACGCCGCCGAAATCCTACTCGAAAACGGCAGTTGCGAACACGAAGGAATCGACTTCGTGCTCTTTTGCACACAGTCGCCGGACTATTTTCTGCCCTCTTCCGCTTGTATCATTCACGAAAGACTCGGTCTGCCGAAAGCGTGCGGCGCCCTCGATTTCAACCTGGGATGCAGCGGTTATGTTTACGGACTTTCGCTTGCCAAGGGGTTAATCGAGACGGGAGCAGCAAAAAAAGTGCTGTTTCTCACTTCGGAAACTTACTCGAGATACATCAACACGGACGATAGGGCGAGCCGACCGCTCTTCGGCGACGGTGCCGCCGCAACATTAGTTTCCGTTGCCAAATCGACGAAGGAAGAGCCGATAGGTCCCTTTGTTTTCGGAACCGACGGCAGCGGTGCCGACTTGCTGATTGTCCCCGCCGGCGGACATCGTTTGCCGCAGTCCGAAGCGACCGCTGGCGAACATCCCGACGGAAAAGGAAGTGTCCGCTCGTTAAACCAACTGAAAATGCATGGTCCCGGCATTTTTTCCTTTGCGGTGGACAGAGTCCCGCCGATGGTGGACGAACTCCTCCAAAAGTCGGGCAAAGTCCGGGAAGACATCGGCAGTTATATTTTTCATCAAGCAAACAAATACATGCTGGATCGCCTTCAAGAATTGTGTAACTTGAAGGGAACGGTTTTTTTCAACGATGTTACTCATCGAGGCAACACAGTATCGAGTAGCATTCCGATTGCGATGGTCGATGCATGGAGAGCCGGACTGCTCAAGCCGGGGGAGTGGACGATGCTTGTCGGATTTGGAGTCGGGCTCTCCTGGGGAGCAACACTTGTGAGACTTCCCGGTAACTTCGTTGCGTGAGATTAGGTTTTCGCCGGAAAGTGATATACCCGTTAGACAGTCCCTCCGTCATTGGGGTGTGTCAAAGTTTATGTGGACTCACAACATGAGCGAACGGGGGCATGAGCCTCCCGATGGAAAACCAACACACTTCGCAACCCAACGGGGGGCTAACGCCCCCCGCTCGCTGGAAAAAAGACTCCACAAAATCTTTGACACCCCTCCGTTATTGTGCTGCGCTCTTTGTTAACGTGGAACAAAAGCCGGAATGCTTTAATAATTTTTGGAACGTGCAATGACGGCAACGGGTATGAAACTTTCCGGCAAAAGCATTAGGCTTTTACCAGTTGCGTCAAACGACTTGAACGGGACGACGACTAACGAACAACACCTCAACGGACTGACGCAAAAAACGGATTCGGTTACACAACTTGCCCTTGCCGCTCTGTTACTTTTTGTGGTATAATGGGCTCACGTCTCGCTGATTGTATTCAAGCCATGTCTGCTGACTCCACTTATTCCGAACGTGCCGCATTGCTATTACCGCCGAATCCTAAAGCGTTTATCGTAGACGATTCCGTTCCTACCCGAAGAATTTTCCGCACCATTCTCGAGGAACTCGGGTTCTTCGTCAACGAAGCCGTCAACGGAAAAGAAGCCCTCGAAAAGTTAGAAGGCGAAATGGCAACGACAACCATCGTCTTTTCAGACATCAGTATGCCGGTGATGGACGGTTTCGAGTTTTGTTTCCGCCTTATGCAGCAACCATGGTACAACCGTACGCCGTTCGTCCTCGTTTCGACGGAAAGCGATGCCAAAAATGTAATCAAAGGACTCAAGTTCGGTGCCGACGATTTTCTGCCGAAGCCGTTCGATAAAGAAATCGTTGCCCAAGTGCTAATGCGGATTTTTCAGTAGGACTAAAGTCGTGAAGCACTCTGTCAAACGTTAACAAAGTTGCGATCCTGCGAACGCCGTTCTGTTAACACCGCAGTAACATGTCTAATATGCCGTCATTGTTCAGCACACTATTCCGGCTTTTTTTATAACACTCGTTCCCACACTGTTGCAACATTATTGTGTTTTGATACAATGCCGGTTTGAAGTTCATTCTTTTCCTCTGTCAATCATGAGCCAATTTTTCCTTTCTGTAATGTTCGTTGTTGTACTTGGCATTGCCGGTTCTGCTCTTGCCCAGGGTTTTAGAGTCGTTGTCATCGATGAGACTCCCGGTCGTACAATGAATGCCGGTACCTTCGCCTCGGCTGCCCCAGAGTCCGTCAAAAAGTATATGCCTGAAGGCACCGCACTAGCTAGCGTCTCTACGTTCATCCTCTTTGCCGGTGAAGACATCATTCTCTTCGACGCAGGGCTCGGCAACGAATTCTGGGAAAAACTGCTGACCGACGCTGGTGTCAAATATCAAAACGTTAAATTCGTGTTACTCACCCACTCACACGGTGATCACGTAGGCGGACTCCTCAAAGACGATGCCCGGCGTTTTCCCAATGCAAAAGTGCTTGTCTCAACGCTGGAATATGAGTTTTGGCTTCTCCAAGAAGGACAGCCTCGAGGAGCAAAGCTCGCCCGGATCAGAGCAGCGTACGGTCAGGATTTTGTAAAGTTCGAATTCGACGATGAGGTCGCAGCGAATCCATTGGTCAAAGTGAAAGCCTTGGACGCAGTAGGGCACACTCCAGGACACACGGCTTTTTTGGTTGAGTCTCCACAGGAGGGCAAAGAAAGATTGTTAATCGTCGGCGACTTGATTCACGCAGCGGCATTGCAATTTCCAGTACCGGAGGCTTGTGCGAGTTTCGACATGGATCAGGAAAAGGCAATTGCCTCCCGAAAACGGATACTCGACTTTGCCATTGAGAATAACTTACCCATTGGCGGTATGCATTTTCCACCGCCAAGCGTCGGAACGGTCAAAAAAGAAGTCAACGGATACTCTTTTGAAATGAAAAAATAGTCTCAACACAAACACGCTAATGTTTTCGCCGGAAAGTAATATACCGCAAACAGGAGCCGAAGTTATTTTTTCTTTGCGTCCCTTGCGTACTTTGCGGTTAAAAAAAGATTTACCGCTCTGGCGGTAAAAAAAGTTCATAGAGCCCGGAGCGGAAGCTCCGGTGCTACCGCACCGGGCTCTGTTTGTTCTTTGATCATTTTTTACAGTCAACCCTTTATGTTGTATAAAAATAGAGTTCTCTACGGAAATCTTATTTCACTGGTTATTTTTACTGGCGTTCTATTCGTGCCTACCGAAGGGAACGTAACCGAAAAAGTTACCGAAAAATATGATGCAGAACAAATAGTACAAATAAACGATACTTGGGCTTACATCTCGACAGGAAATAGAGACCAAAATAAGTATCTCGAAAGTCTGTTTGTTTTTTTGCACAAAGAATTTTCCTCGATATTCGATGCCGATGTTGTCAATCGAATAAAATGTACTATCTATAATGACAAAGATTCAGTCAGCCCTTACATACACTACGTATCCGAAAAAGAGCTAAAAATACGTCTGCATCTTTCCTGCACGAGTTATTGGTGTCAAGTCGTTTTCCAACTCGCTCACGAAATGACGCATTATGTCTTTTGTCAAAATTACGATTACAGAAAATACTACGGCAGCAAATGGAATGAAGAAATCGTATGCGAAGCAATGTCGATGTACATGCTAAAACAACTTGCTGATAAATGGAAAGAATGTGATTTATCAAACTATGATCGGCAAAGACGTACTTCATACGCCAGGGCTATTTATACGTATGTTGCCGATGAGCGCAGAAAGGGTACTGAAAACGTTCTGAAATCATCCCAAGAAGCAATAGACGTATCAGTATTTCGTGAACTCAACCGCACCGCCGGCAGCGACAGAGAAAACCATAGAGCAGAAACAAATTATTTATACGACTTACTGATCACATTGGAAAAAGAACAGATTAAACCCATTGTTTTGGATATGTACAAGTATTTGAAAGATGATTGTTACATTGATTACGAAAGCTGGATTAAAGAAGCGAAGTATCCTGATGTTATCGAAAAATTGAGCAAGATTCAGCCGGATATCAAACTGTAAGGCTTTCGCCGGGAAAAAAGTTTACAGAGCCCGGAGCGGTAGCTCCGGTGTTGTCGCACCGGACTCGGTTTGTTTTTCGCTAATTCTTTTCCAGCCACCCCCGCTATAAAGTGAATTTTGGAAAATCAAAATTTTCTAGTAACGCTCGATTATTGACATTTTTCCGTCTCCTGTTACACTGACTCGCTATGCATCTCCGAAAAATCGACACTCGCAACCGCGACGCCGCTTGGCAAATCCGGCAACTTTTGGATAAATTGAGTCCGAAAGGAGACATCGTCAGCGACGCCGGTCGGCAACGCACCATCGACATCTTCGGCGAACCACTCTCCCCTCGGCAAGTCGTCGAAAAAATTTGCACTGATGTCGAAACACATGGTCTTTCCGCACTCCTCGATTATTCTAAAAAAATTGACAATGCCGACCTCACCGCCGAAACGTTACGCGTTCCTCAATACGAACTCGAATCAGCAGCAAAACAAGCGGATAGAAAATTGTTAGAGTCCGTCCGAAGAGTCCGGAAAAATATCGAAGAATTCCAGCAAGCAATTTTGCACAAAACAGTACGTATTAAGCGTCCCGGCGGCTATCTTGAGCAACGTTATCGACCATTGCGGCGGATCGGAATCTGCGTGCCCGGCGGAGTAGCACCCTATCCTTCGAGCGTCCTGATGACTGCCGTGCCAGCCCAAATTGCCGGTGTACAGGAAATCGCTCTGATGGCACCGCCGACCCCCTTTGGTGCATATAATACCGACATGCTGGCGGTTTGCCATGAACTCGGCATCAACGAAGTCTATCGGATGGGCGGTGCACAAGGCGTCGCAGCATTTGCCTACGGTATCAACACAGTTAGCCGCTCCGCCTGCGGAGCGTTCGGCAACATTCCTCGAGTCGACAAAATCGTCGGTCCCGGCAATCTCTTTGTCGCACTGGCAAAGCAGCGTGTCTTCGGAACGGTGGACATTGACTCGATTGCCGGTCCTAGCGAGGTCGTCGTGATTGTCGATGAGTCGACCAATCCGCTTTACACCGCTTACGATATGTTAGCCCAGGCGGAACATTCGCCGGGAGCAAGCATTTTAATTGGTTGGAATGAAGCCGTTCTCGATTCGGCAGTTGCCGCTATCGAAGAGCAAATCGGCAAAGTGGATCGCGGACAATTAGCGTTGGAGAGTCTCGAGGGTTTCGGAGCGGTTATATTGGTTCAGGATTCGGACGAGGCTTGCCGATTGACAGACGAAATTGCTCCAGAACATTTGCACATTGCGACGGTCAATGCGGAAGAGTTGGCAGATAAAATATCGTGTGCGGGTGCAATCTTTTTGGGCAATCATACGCCGGTGGCGGTGGGAGATTATGCGGCGGGTCCGTCGCATGTGTTGCCGACGAGCGGCACTGCCCGGTTCGCCAGCGGACTGTCGTGCAACGATTTTTTGCGATCGAACAGCATATTATACTTCGACCGTAGCGGCTTGGAAACACTCATTCCCGATATAGAGGTACTTGCAACGAAGGAAGGCTTGACCGCCCATCGGGAAAGCGCGGCGATTCGATTGAAAGATTGATTTAACCGGCATGAAGTTGTACTTTGCGGTAAAAAAGGATTTAACCGCGAAGTACGCAAAGGGTGCAAAGAAAAAATAACATCGGCTCCTTTTTGGGGTCTATTACTTTCCGGCAAAAGCCGTTACACCGTCATTCTCCCGTCGATGGAACGACTCGGAAGTCGAGACTCTCCACAGCAAACTGCGTCGACTTGTCGTTCAAGTCGGTAATGTTTATCACCAATTTATACTGCCCCGGAGGAGCCGACGACGGAATAACGCCCGTTACCTCTAAACAATAATCCCGCTTTCGACTTAACGTCCGCTCCACAAAAGGAGAAGCACCCTCCTGCTTGGCTATCACATTAGCACGATCATCACGGATTTCGTAACTAATGGAAACACAAGTTTCAAACATCTCACCGCGAGTCAACGTCGGATTCTCAATCTCTACGTAAACACGGAATCTATCGCCGGGATAATACTCCTTAGAGTGAGGTACAAATTGTCCATAACCGAACCAGTCCCTAACAAATGTTACATTTTTCAATCTAATAGGACATATTTCTTGTAAGTTCACTAGTCCGTCGTTAAAATGGAACGCTGCCGCAACGTGTTTATTCCGGCTAGGTTGCGCAGTATCGTCCAACAATGCGGCAAAGCCGAGAACCTGATTCTGCATAAAACTATTCGTCGTTTCGTCCGCCGATTGCATAGGTCGGGCGGCTTCCGTTTTGTTGCCCAGCATCGTTTCCAACAAGCGCAACCGCATTTCATTAGAAACCGACCTGCCATTCGGCGTTTGCTCAATAGCATAACGAAGTTGCTCAACCGCCAGCCTTGCCGGCGTCTGCCAATCGCCCGCCCCGTAACCAGACATCGCCGGAGAAACCTGATTCTGATAAGCAACCTGCGCCACGCCGGACGCCGCCGCCGGCAGTTGTACTAAACTAGGATAGTCCGGCGTCCGCATCGGACGCTGTGCGACGACCGGCTCATAATCGTAATCGTCATCGGTCGCCCAGTCGATTTGCCGATTGATTTGCCGTTGTCTATTGGGAGTCATCCGCTGCGGTTCTGCCAGTTCTAATTCGGGCATCGGGGCGGTCGTTCTCGGTGCCGTTCTTTCGGGCAAAATCCTTCGACGAAGAAGAGCGAGATATTCGTCTTCGACGTCAGAGTCCATGATTTCGTTGCGGAACGACGTCAATAGTTCGGACAATTTTTCTTTGTCCACGTTCCACTTTTCGGCAGGCACAATAGCGATTTCCCGAAGCAGACTTTGAAACGCCTCGGAGTCGCCTGTCTGTATTTGAAGAGGGGACAAGACATTAGCAGAGCCGCTGTTAGCAGAGCCGCCATCGTAAGATTGCGTATCGTGCAAAGCGAGTCTTGGCGAAAGAAAGATTGAGCCGGGCTTGTAGAGCGAATGTGCTGTATGATTGACCGGCAGAATATCGTTCTGAGGTCGGCTGTTAGTCAAGGGGGTTGACACTTCGGTACTATTTTTACCGGTGTCGGGCATTAGTGGTTGGATTAGTTGGGCGGTTCGATTCCAGAATTGTTGGGCGGCATGTTGATTTTGCACTATCACCGTTTTTTGCGGAGTGTGAGCGGTGGTTCGGCAACCGACGAGCAGCAGGAGCAGAAAAAATGTAAAAGCGAAACGGAACATTGTTTCGGGGATAAACACTTTCTAGTAGGAATGATAGTGATTTGCGGCAGGTGATGCAAGGGCAATTTTTTGGAGAGTGCAATCCGCCGCCGTTTATGGTAAAATGTCCGCAATGGTTTTTTCGTATCGCAAAACTTTATGAACGCAAAGGAAATTAAGCGGGGCGAAGTCGTTGTTTATAATGGTTCGCCTTGTATTATCGAAGGTATCAATGTTCAAACGCCTTCTGCTCGGGGAGCCGCTACGCTCTACAAATTCAAGGCGAGAAATCTCGTAACGAAAAATAAGGTCGACATTACTCTTAAAGGTACTGAGTCGCTTGATTCTGCCGATTTTCAACGTCGGGATGCCAAGTATCTCTACAATGATGCTGACGAGTGCGTGTTTATGGACAATCAAAATTTCGAGCAATATACCATCAAAAAGGGGGACATTGCCGAGGAGTTGCAATACATTACGGATGAGCTTGAGGGTATTCGTGTATTGATTTACAATGAGGAGTGCGTTGGGGTGGAGCTTCCGGCGTCGGTTTCTTTGAGGGTTATGCGGTGTGATCCTGCGGCGAAGGGCAATTCGGCGACGTCTCGAGCCAAACCGGCGACGTTGGAGACCGGCTTGGAGATTCAAGTGCCGGAGTATCTTGAGGAAGGAGAGATAGTACGAGTGGACACGCGGAGCGGCGAATTTCTCGGTCGGGCATAACAGCAGACATGTTGTATGATGTAGGGATGCGAAAAAACGCGACTGTGATGCGTCCGTAGGAAACGAGAAGACCAACAATGTACAATAGACCAACTAAATTTTACACACCCCTCCTGGAACTTGATACTTGAAAATACTCACGTATTAGATAAAATGAAGAACGTGTCGAAGATGTGTTGCTAGACTTGTCATGTCGAATACCTTGGAAATCGGTTATTATCCCGGCTGTGCACTGCACGGTTCTTCTAACGATTACGAAGCCTCCGTTCGTGCTTGTATGAAAAAGTTGCAGGTCGAACTCAAAGAAATTGACGATTGGATTTGTTGCGGAGCCACAGCAGCACATAACATCAATAAGAAATTGGCAACAGCCCTGTCCGCCCGAAACCTTGCCATTACGGAAAGGGACGGAATCGACGAAGTCCTCGCACCCTGTCCATTGTGTTCGACGGCATTACTCCAAGTGCGCAACAGACTGCGAGAATCGGAACCGATGCGGACGGAAATGTCCAACATCGTTGAATGTCCCGTCAGCGGCAAGACTGATGTGATTAACCTCATTCAAATTTTTCAAAAAATCGGTCTGGATAACATCGCATCGGCGGCGGTAAAAAAATTGGAAGGATACAAACCTGCTTGTTATTACGGTTGCCTTTTAGTGCGTCCGCCGCAAGATTTACACTTTGATGACTGCGAAGATCCGACGTCAATGGAGAACCTGTTACAAATGCTCGGAGCGGAACCGATCGATTGGAATTACAAAGTCGAATGTTGCGGAGCGGGCTTGACGCTTGCGGACGATTCGGTCGTCATTGACCTGACGGGCAAAATTTTGTCCAATGCCAAAAAACATGGAGCGAATTGTATGGTCGCGGCTTGTCCGATGTGTCATGTGAACCTAGATATGAAGCAGTCGGCGATAGAAAAAAAACTCGGCGAGACGTTGAATTTACCGGTCTATTATCTTTCCGATTTGGTCGGCATTGCATTAGGTCTGTCGGAGCAGGAACTGCGGATAGATAAACACTTCGTGCGGTAAATCATGCTTACGAAGCCGCATTCGTAAGAACGCAGCGGCGTTTCCAGTTGGAGATTAGACTTGTGGTCCTTCCGCATGATAGCGGACGAATTCAGGGTGATAGACATCGCAACATGAGACGCCACAATGGTTTAGAGCATAAAAACCATTGTGCATTTTTTTTACATTGCACATTGAACATAGTAGGACTTGAAAATCTTCGGATAAAAGAACCCGTCGCTGACAAGATAACTTTTTCGCTGAAATTGTCCAGTTCGACTGCTATCGGAATATGCGACGCATCGTCCTTCGATCAGTCCGTCGACACGTTTGTCTAAAGTACACAAAGAGTTGCGCAAAGTACGCAGAGTGCCGATGAGTTGCGTTTTCGGCACAAATCGATATAAAATTTTAATTTTTAGAGTTTGCTTGCTCTTGCACCAACGGAAACAAATCGCTATGATTCCTCGTCGATTCTAGACATCAATAACTTACCTCAATAACATAAACATATGACATTTCCCGAACTCATCCGATGTCAAGAAAATCTATTGCGGCGGTTGTTGGCGGCTTCACAACAACAGATAGAAATCGCCGAAAGAGGCGACGCAACTATTCTGGAACAATTCTTGGTACAACGAGGACAACTCTGGATAGAATTCGAACAAATACTCCAACTACTCGCCCCTTTCAAAGGACTACCACCTGAACAACGTGTTTGGAAAAATCCCGAAGAACGCCAACACACCGAATCCGCAGTGAACCGATGCAAAGAATTGCTGCTGGAAATTTATGCAAATAATCAAAAAAGCCTCACCATCGGCGAGGAACTCAAAGAAAAAGTGGAAAAAGACCTCCGCCGCGTCCAACAGGCAAAAAACGCCGCTCCAGCATACATGAAGCAAAGTCAGATACAACGGCGATCATAACAATAAATTGGCGATAAACTGCCGGTAACTTCGGGCATACAAAATCGAATTCATCGCCGCTTGAGCAAGAATCTCCGCCCTATTCAAACGAGAAGATTCCACTGCCATATCCGCATTGGAAATCAAAGCCTCCGCTTCGGAAACGCTAACCAACTGGGTGTCCAATCTTGCCGCATTACCGTCCAAAACAAATTTTTGTACCCCTCCAATAGTGCCGCGTTGCATCGCCGTCATATCGACCGCCTCCTTGATAATCGCATAAGCCAGCGCTTTGCCCTCCTCCGTTTCCAAATCAAGGGTACGTAATTCGTGCAACGTTCCGCTTTCACCGCCGAGACCGGTAGTCGTCATGTTCGGCAGCGTCATCCGATACTGCATCGATTCTTCAACATCCTTGCCGAGTTGGAAAAGCAATTCACCAGCCGTTCCGTCGAGCAACCGCTTGCCGTTGTAGGATGTTGATAGGGCGGTACTGTCGATCAAGTTCAAAATGTCGTTGATTTGTTGCCGCTTCATATCGGTAGGCAGAGTGTCGTCGTAAATCAAGCCGAGCAGCCCTGTGTCGTCTCGATTGTTGATATCGCCGATGAGCATTTGCGAGATGTTTGCCAGTCCGCTTTCCGCCGTGGAGAGGAGTTCGTTTGATTGCATCGTGTTTTTCTGGGCGGCTTGAATACCTCGGATGTCGGCACGCATCGTTTCTCTCGTGAGTAGTCCTACCGGATCGTCTTTGCCGGCGATGATCCGCTGTCCTGTTTCGAGTCGGCGGACGATTTCGGAAATTTCGAGGCTCACGCGGTTGAATAGGAGAATCGACCGCATTTCAGGAATGTTGGTGTTGATATAAAGGTTTATGCCGGTCATGTCAAATGTTCGGGAAAAGAGGAATCTATCAGATATGCCGACAATTTAGATAAAATGGGTTATTACGTCAATATGGGTAATAACGAAAACTCGGATTTTATCAAAAAAACCGAAAATGACGTCGGAATAACCGGAAAAATCCTCAAAACCGACACAAAGATTGTAATCTGTCAGTAGAAATGCCGATATACACTTAACGGATACAAATGTATTTTGTGTCCTTTGCGGTTAAAAATGGGTTCACTGTAAAGGAAACCGAGAACGCAAAGTTCCGAAGGAGAAAACTAATGCAAGTAAAGATTTACACACCGCATTTGGTCGAGATTGCTGGCGAATACATTCCTGCGTTGGCGAAGCGTGCTGCGGACAGTTTGGGAGATCGTGCGGACGAGATTCCGGCGACGCGTGGACATTTAGTTCGTCAGGCTGTCAAGGACGGACTGGTTCGTGATTTTGATCATTTAATATCCGAAGACGGTACGGTGGACATGGTTTGTGATCCTGGTGCGGAAATACCATTGGAATTGGACGGAAAAACGTTGACGCTCCGTGAACTTCTTGAAGCATTGCAGTACCGGCAGAACTGGAGCGAAATGACCCAGACTCATAACGACGCCGCGTGATATTAGCGGTGTACGGCAAAAACTGGACAGTGAAATAATGAGTTCACGTAAACTTTTACACACTCGAACGGTTGCCAATTTTGTTGGTATCTTGTTTTTTTGAGTCGAGGCGTTAGAATACGTTCAGGGATCAACGGGGCGTGGCGCAGTCTGGCTAGCGTGCCTGCTTTGGGAGCAGGAAGTCGGAGGTTCGAATCCTCTCGCCCCGATTAGGGTTAAACCCCTATAAAACAAGGTGTTTCGGGCACTTTGAAAATTCAGTTGTATGGGTTTGGAACGCTCCCTTACCACGTCATTGACGTGGTAGGGGACATTTCACCGAAAGAGGTGTGCCTATGCAAAAAGAACTGAATGTCCCAAAATTGTGCGAAGACCGAGGTCGATTTTTTGTCTGGCTCGATCCAACACACCGGCATTACTTCACCCTTGAAGGGAAGACGAAAGCCGAAAGAAAGGCGGAAGCCAAACGAGCCCATCGGCGGTATTGTGCTAGGCTCTATTCCTATTCCGGGTTGGTGGACAGGCGTGGTGCCGAATGTCGCAAAAAGATCATAATGTTGTGGGTAAATAGACAAAATAGGCAGTCTATTGCTGATATTTAGGCAAAATAGGACATTTA
>Ga0099364_10008143_pt1 | contig 14807 bp, 16 predicted proteins | sample TergutTh196P3_FD_73070 | JGI IMG/M metagenome (GOLD analysis project Ga0099364, IMG submission 73070) | Microcerotermes parvus P3 segment gut microbial communities from Pointe-Noire, Republic of the Congo - Th196 P3 | ecosystem: Host-associated > Arthropoda: Insects > Digestive system > Gut ... | reverse complement strand
GTCAGCCTCAAAGGTCATATAAGCTTCCGGCGGCGGCTGGTCTATTACAGTGACGCGGCAGGCACGGTAGCGGAGTTCCCCTTCGCGTTTGGAGCGTTCTGTGTCTACTTCCAACTGGTATTTTACTGTTGTGCCTGTCTGGAGCTCGGTAAAATCCCTGTTGGTAACCGTACTGTAATGGAAGAAAATATTATTCTGGCTTTCATCCTTAATAAAACCAAATCCATTTGAATTTAAGCTGATTATTACCGATGTTCCTTCTATCTTTTTTTCCTGCGAAGCATAATAAGCCTGTGAGCTTACATCATCTTTATCTTCCGCTCCCATAGTTCCGTTTTCGGAACGTAAATTAAACGGGCTGCGTTCCTTGTCCGGAACAAAAAGATTCCGCACAATATCATTGTTGTCTTGATCCATACGTAAATGCATGGGGACAGAAAAATACACTTCGTCCTGGAGCTGCCGGGAGCTTTTTGTTTCAACAATGTCGCCGCTTTCGTTATGATAGGAAAAATCCCAGGCTATCAGAATTACCTGGGTTCCCAGGGTATGGAGCTTACGTACCAGGGGAACATAATCGCCGTCCCCTGCTACCAGTACCAGGATATCAAAATGTTTGTAGATAGCCAGCTCATAAGCTTCCAGTGCAAGCCAGACATCTATACCTTTTTCCTGGGCTACATTGTATTCGTTGTAGCGAAGGGGAAGATAATGCGTTACGATATTTTCCCTCATTAGGATGTCTTCAAAAATTCTTTCACTTTGGACTTTTTCGCCCATTTCTTTTGCAGAGGAGCGGCCCTTAAAATAATGCGCATCAATTATCTGGCATTGCCGTATGTCCAGTCCTACAAGCTGGGCTATTTCATGTTTAATAAATTCATGCAGTCCGGAAATGCTTATCCGGGCCTTTCTTTCGTGCTCATACTTATAATAGTTGCTTACTTTATAAAAATAGTAACCGTCATAAAATATTCCTATACGAAGTACTTCCAGTAGATTGTTATTCACTCTTACAGTAAAATGAATTTTAGAGAAAAAGTCAAGGAGTTGCCGTTTTAACGGAATAAAACCAAATGCTAAGTGTAAAAATTTGGGGAACCAGGGGTTCCATTCCCTGTCCAGGAAAAAATACGGTTATTTTCGGAGGAAACACTTCCTGCCTTGAAATTCGTGCCGATGAAAAACTAGTAATTGTTGATCTTGGTACGGGAGTGAAGCCTTTTGGTGACTGGCTGATGGCGAACGAATCCAAAAAAGGCCCCATTGATGTAGATATTTTTATTACCCATACTCACTGGGATCATATTATGGGTTTTCCCATGTTTACCCCTCTCTTTTTGCCTTCCAGTAAACTGCGAATTCGAGGACCGGTTTCCTACGAAGATGATTCTCTGGAACAGATAATCGGGGCTCAGCTTAGCTATAGATATTGGCCGGTGCGGGTAAGCGAACTTTCTGCCAGCATTGAATATGCCCAAATTAAAGAAACTTCCCTGGATTTAGGGGACGGCCTTTGGGTAACAACCAAGTACCTAAACCATCCTATACTCTGTCTGGGCTACCGCTTTGAATATAAGGGGAAAACCATTGTTACCGCTTACGACAACGAACCCTTCCGTAATCTCTTTCCTACCGACCCTTCGGATCCCAGTTATGATGAAGATGCAGCGCTGGAAGGGGATTTGGCTGCAAAAGAAGAAAACGAAAAACTCCTTCGTTTTTTTAAGAGTGCAGATGTTTTAATTCATGACAGTCAATACACTGCTGAAGAGCATAAAAAACATCTGGGCTGGGGTCATTCATCGTATGAACATGCAATTAATTCTGCTGTTAAGTCCAGGGTAAAAAAACTTATCATGTTTCACCATGATCCAAACCGCAGTGATGACCAGTTAGAGCAGCTGGAAAAAGATTACCAAAACCGCATTGCCGGAAAAACTTCTTTGCAGATCATGATGGCCAGAGAAGGGATGCTGATAGAAGCTTAGAAACGGTAAATGGATCTTGTATTGTGCGTATCGATCAATGACAGAGTATATATATTAGATAGTTCTATATTTGTGATTGTTCTAACCGGTGTGTGGCCGGCAATTTGGCTGTAACCAGGCAGGAAATCTCTTTGTAAAGAACCAGGGCGTACCCATATAGGGCTTTGGGTTATATCATCGCCGTAAATATTAAAACCATTAAAGTTTAATATATTCCTGTCATTGTTAAATGCAGTGTTTATATCTTCCGGTTCCTGTCCTCCAATGGATCCTATAAAACATGCAGTGACCCCTGCATGCGAAATAATGATATTGTCCTCTGTTACATAAATAATTTTTATTAGGTCTATGTTTTCTTCCAAAACAGCAGAAATTTTTAATTTATTCTGATCCTGAAATCCCGAATAACGCTGGTTAATTACTCCCGATAAATAATGATAATCGTGGTTTCCCAGACACATTTTTATTCGGCTGTCTGCTCTGGCTGCATCGCAGATTTCTAAAAAATTACTGTATTGTGCAGAAAAAGAAATAGTATAGCTGTCGAAATAGTCTCCGGTAAAATAAAATTCCTTAAAGTTATCCTTAATAAAAAACTTCCAGTATGGTCTGCCATGAACATCGCCTATGGCATAGCGCGGCAATACCTCATTCTGCTTATCCATTCTGTATTATAGCATATTGTAAAGCTGAGCGCAAACCTTATCATAATAATTACCGGTGTTGTTATGTGTATTGAGCGCCCATATTACCGCCCCTGCAACATTTGGGACATCCAGCAGCTTGTACTGTATGTTTCTGCCTGGATTATCATTATCGATTTTTTCTTTTAGTGTATTAATTAAAAGCGGGTCTTTCCCTTTCACAAATACCGAACCTGCAAGCACTATGTAAAGTTCATCTTCCTGCGGAAAATCCAGTTCTTCTATCATGCATGATATCCCATTGGCATAGTTTTCTGCCATTTCCAGCACAATTTCGGCTGCCAGACGATCATTTTGTTTTGCTGCCTCGAACACCAGGGGAGCGCATTTGTTCATGCCAAAAGTGCCATCGTCGGTTTTGTCATAAATTGTTTCTACAAAATCATACTTGCTTGTAATGCCAAGCTTTTTAAACAAAAGCGGTGTCATTATTGTAGGCTCTCCCTTTCGAAAGAGTTCTGTGTAGACAATAGAGACCAGCCTGGAACCCAAATAGCCGCCGCCGCCCTTGTCTCCAGATATGTCATGGACACCGCCAATTTGAAGCATTTCTCCCTTTTTGTTTATTCCGGCCAGGGTGCAGCCGCTGCCATTAATTGCACAAATACCAGTTCCTGTTTTGCTTCCTGCAGGAATGCCCAAATATGCATCGTTACAGACAGTAATATGCCTTAAACCCAATTTGGCGATGATTCCAGAAATAATAGTATGCTGCTTTTTTGTATCAACGCCGGCTACTCCAAGAACGGTATATTTTATCTGCTCTATCTTGATTGTACTGGCAGATAAAGCCTGCATTAACAGTTGTCCGAACTCATCTTCAAATTGTTCGTATGATCCTGGCAACACTTCGTGGTTTAGGGGACCCCAATGATTTAGCGACACAAATGTGCCATCTGTGTCGAACAGGGAAAGATGGCTTTTTGAGGCGCCTATATCCACGCCAATTATATATTCCATGCCTGTGTTTACCTTGTTCAGTATACCATTATTTAGTTGAAAAAAAAAGCTCTATGATCTATACTAATTATACCATGAAAAAACTTCTGCCGATAATTTTATTCTTTGCAGCCGCTGCTCTGTATGCAGAACCCTTTACATTTAGGGCAGATCGCATGAGCGGGAGCCGTGCATCGGGCAGGGAAGTAATGGTGCTTATTGGAAATGCCGAGGTTCGTTCTGATACCATGCTGCTGCGTGCGGATCGTATAGAAATTCATGGCGCGGATAATGAGTTTATCGACTGTACGGGCAATGTATGGGGATTGGAAGAACAAAAAGACATTATCTTTCAAAGCGACAGACTGCGCTATGACAGAACGCTTAAGATAGCCCGGCTGGAAGGGAATGCCACACTGGAGGACAGACAGAACGAAGTTGTTGCCAAGGGCCGTTTTATCGAATACAACGACAATACGGAAATTGCCATTTTTCAGGTTGCTGTACGGCTTTTTAAGGACAATATAGTCAGCCGTGCCGAATATGCTGTATACCGCCGCATAGAAATGCTCCTGGATCTTTCCGGTTTTCCGGTAGTATTTAAAAATAACGATGAATTCCGTGCAGTACGGATTCGGGTAGATCTGGATACCGAAGATGTTACTTTGGAAGGAGATGTTTCCGGTACCATTATAAGCGGGAATTAATGGACAAGTTGTCCGTAATAGAATTGCGTAAAAACTTTGGCCGCCGGGAAGTTGTCTGCGGAGTTAGTTTTTCCATAAAACGCGGAGAGGTAGCAGGTCTTTTGGGGCCAAACGGCGCGGGAAAGACCACTATTTTTTATATCATTACCGGTTTTCTTCGTCCCTCTAAGGGCAGTGTGCAAATCAATGACATGGAAATTACACGGGAACCAATGTACCAGCGTGCCAGACAGGGCATTACTTATCTGCCCCAGGAAGCATCGGTGTTTCGAAAACTCACTGTAGAAAAAAATATCTGGGCTATCCTGGAAACCCGCAGGGATTTGGACCAAGCGGCTAAAAAAGACAGACTGGAACAGCTGTTACATGAATTTGGCATAGAAAAAGTACGCGCTCAATTAGGCTATACGCTTTCCGGAGGGGAGAGGCGCAGGACAGAAATAGCCCGTGCGCTGGCCATGGAACCAAAGTTTCTTTTATTGGACGAACCATTTGCCGGCATAGACCCAAAAACAGTTTTTGAGCTAAAGGATATAATCAGCAGCCTGGCAAAAAAAGGTATAGGCATATTAATTACCGATCACAATGTACGGGATACCCTGGAAATCACAACCATGTCATTTATTATTAATGATGGAATCATCGTGGCCCAGGGCGGAAAAGAAGAGATACTGGCAAATGACATGGTGCGGGAAGTATATCTGGGCAGTGAGTTTAGAATGTAGGTAAATTGGGGTTTTACTTCTCTTGCCCCCCAAAGTTTTTTACGGTATGCTAAAACCATGAGTTTCATCGCGGATTATCTAAAATCTGTACAGCCTGACCAGCTAAATACCGCTTTTTTGGCTTATCTGTGCAATCTTTCCGAAACTGCCGCTGTTGCGCCGGAAATTGCCGCTTCTATTGTAAAGGAACTGGAAAACCAGCGAAGCAGGGTTAAGCTTATTGCCAGCGAAAATTACTGTTCCATGGCGGTTCAGCTTGCTATGGGAAATCTTTTTACCGATAAGTATGCCGAAGGTATGCCGAACCATCGTTTTTATGCAGGAAACGAAAATGTAGATGATGTTGAATCTGTTGCTGCGGCAGAAGCCTGTAAACTGTTTGGCGCCGAGTATGCCAATGTCCAGCCGCACTGCGGTGCCGATGCCAATGTCCTGGCTTACTGGGCTATTCTTTGTACCAGAATAGAGACTCCAGCGCTTGCTGCATGGGGAGAGAATAACCTGTATAATCTGTCGGATTCTCAATGGGCAGAGCTAAAACAAAAAATCGGGAACCAGAAACTTTTGGCCATGGATTACTATTCGGGAGGTCATTTAACCCACGGCTACCGGTATAACTTATCCAGTCATTTGTTTGATGTATATACATATTCCGTTTCCAGAGAAACAGGGATGCTTGATTATGACAAAATCGAAAAACAGGCTTTGGAAATAAAGCCTTTTATTTTACTGGCAGGATATTCTGCATACCCTCGGACCATAGACTGTAAACGAATGAGGCAAATTGCAGACAAGGCCGGAGCAGTCTTTATGGTAGATATGGCTCATTTTGCTGGTCTTGTTGCAGGAAAGGTGTTTGCCGGGGACTATGATCCTGTTCTTCATGCTCACGTGGTAACGACTACTACACATAAAACCCTTCGGGGGCCCCGTGCAGGGCTGGTACTGGCTAAAAAAGAATTTGCCGAAGCACTGGACAGGGGCTGTCCCCTTGTAATGGGCGGGCCTCTTGCCCATGTTATTGCTGCTAAAGCTGTTTGTTTTAAGGAAGCAGCTGCGCCGGAATTCCGCAGCTATGCAGGCCGTATCGTAGAGAACTGCAGGGCTCTAGCAGCTTCGTGCATAAAAAACGGTCTTACTGTTTTAACCGGCGGTACTGACAATCATCTTATTCTGGTAAATGTACATGAACTGGAAAAGTCTGCCCGACTAAGCGGACGGCAGGCAGAAACAGCGCTTCATGAATGCAACATTACGGTAAACAGGAACAGTCTGCCCAATGATCCAAACGGTCCCTGGTATACTTCGGGGCTGCGAATCGGCACTGCTGCTGTAACTAGTCTGGGTATGGGAAAGGCCGAAATGGAAGAGCTGGGGGAAATTATTGCCCTTGTATTAAAAAATACCAGTGCGGCGCCAAACCCCAAAGATCCTGCCAAGCCAAGCAAGGCAAAGTATATTATAGCCGAAGCTGCCAAAAAACAAGCGCTGGACAGGATAAAAAAAATCCTCGATCGTTTTCCGGTATATCCGGAATTGAATTTGGAGATATTAAAAAAAGCTTTTTGTTAAAAAGTATTTTGTAAAGGAGTAATTCTTATGGGCCGTATACATCACTTTAAGCGCTTAGAAAATAACCTGGTGCGAAAAGTAAAAAATGGAACCATTTATATTATTCAGAAAATTGGAACATTTTTTTCTGCAATTTTCAGGTTTTTCTTCCGCCGCTATACTATTGTTTTAGTTCCCCATTCAGAAAAACGAATTTTTAACCTTCATATTTCAATTTTTTCTACAATACTTGTCTTTCTATTGATTTTTGGAGCAGCAGGGACTTTCTTTTGGTATAATTTTTCTCCCACAGTCGTACAGGATAGTTCAAGCGATTATAATGTCCAGCTGATGGAAGCCCAGGCAAATTTGATAAAGCTGCAGGAAGAGGTAAACCAGCTTTCCCGTGCTGCACGGGGATTTGAAGCGGCATTATCCAATGCTCTTGGCAGTCTGGGATCCGGTCCCGGTTTTATGAATTTCTCTTCTCCAACAGAAAACTCTTCTTTTTTTAGTATGCCAAGAAGCGATGATGCCCTTAGGGAAATTGATGATATACGGCATCTAGCGGTTTTTCTTTCTTCGGCAGTACAGCCTGTTCAGGAAATAGGATCGATTTTAGATTCACAGAGCGCCATTCTTACAGAAATACCCAGTGTCTGGCCTGTTAGGGGAGGAATAGGACATTTTACAGCAAGGTTTGGCATAAGCCCCGATCCTTTTAATGGAATTCCCCGCATGCATACCGGTGTTGATATTTCTACCTACCGTGCAGGTGATCCGATAATAGCAACAGCAGACGGACAGATAGCGTACCTTGGGTATCAGGCTGGAGGATATGGAAATTATATTGTGATACGGCATCAGCATGGATTTTATACGCTCTATGCCCATTTGCTTTCCTTTCGGGTGGCAATGGGTCAAGAGGTAAGGCAGGGCGAAACCATTGGTTTTATTGGAAGTACAGGACGTTCCACAGGGCCTCATTTACACTACGAAGTTCATATTGGATCGGATGTTGTAAATCCCTTAAAGTACCTGAATATTCGGCCAAATCCGGTACGTTAATATGGCATTATTAACAAGATCCGGTAATAAAGCTGCAAATAAAACTGTTAATAAAGCTGCAAGGAAACATGAATTTATTGTTAATACAATAGTTGGTCCGGGCAGTTTTATAAGAGGAGATATTGAAGCCCCCGGTTTTACCCGTGTGGATGGAAATGTTAAGGGAAACCTCCATGCCGGCGGTAAAGTGGTAGTGGGCAAGGATGCCCGCTTAAAAAGCAGCATTATTGGAACCAGTATAACCATAGGAGGCGTGGTAGACGGGAATATTTTAGCCAGTGAAAGGCTTGTTGTTCTGCCATCGGCGCTGATCATCGGCGATATAACCACCCGGCGTATAGAAGCCAGCGACGGCTGCATTATTCATGGCAGAATCCGTGTATGTCAAAGCGAAGAAAGCTGGGAACGGGCAAAATCTGAATACAGGGACAAGCGGCAGCTTTCGTCCTCAGCTTCTTCGTATAGTCAGCGGAATTAATATGTCAAACATTGTATTTCCTGATGGTTCTTCTCCTCTTTTTAATCCGGCAGCATACGGTGAGGCTTCTGCAGAAGCAAGAAAAGCCAAAACTGCTATGGGAAAGACAAAAAAAACAGAAGAAACAAAGAACAGCTTTGTATCTTTTTTTGAAAAAACCGTATTGGGAAAACTTAAGGATCTTCCGCAGTCGGAAGAATCGCTCCACGAGCTGCTGGACGAAATCCATAATACAGGAGAAACTCTTTCCAAACGGCCGTATATTGCAGAAATTTCTGCTTACCGGACAGCTGTGCGAAACTTTATTAATTATGTAGTAAATAACAGCTTTGATTTGGAAGAACAAATAAGCGGAACAAATGTTCTTAAACGAAAAAAGTTTACCTTGGTACAGGTAATCGATACCAAACTGGAAGGGCTGGCTGCATCAATATTGCGCGGTCAGATCAATCAACTGGAAATTCTGGAAAAACTTGACGAAATTAAAGGTCTTCTTGTTGATCTGTTGGAATAATAAAATGGGAATAAAAAATGGGAATAAGATACTGGAGAATTTAAATGGCTGCTGATTATAACAATGTATTGGAAGAAGAGGATATTTCTGCTCTTGAAGATAAACCCGACGAACAAAAGCTGGATGCAGCTGTAATTGTTCAGGCAGGAGATGCTGTTCTTGAACCGGATACTCCGGTATACCGCCTGCGCTTGTCTTATTCCAACGAAACCTTTCTTGCTGTCTATAATGGAGAAGCGCTTAAAGCCGGAGATTATGTGTTGGTTCCTACCCGTTATGGCAGGGATCTTGCCCAGGTTATAGGACGGTCGGCCTGCTTATCTGCGGAAGTTTCCAGCATAGAGCGGCCTGCTTTAGCAGAAGATATTACAAAAATGGAAAACAATAAAAAATCAGAGGAAGAAGCATTTCATATTTGCAAGCAAAAAATTGAAGCGCATGGATTGGAAATGAAACTTGTCTCTGTTCATTACCTCCTGGATGAACCAAAAATACTGTTCTTTTTTACTGCCGAAAACCGCGTTGATTTTAGGGATTTAGTTAAAGACCTTGTTTCGGTATTTAGAACCAGGATAGAACTGCGGCAAATCGGCGTTAGGGACGAATCCCGTGTTGTGGGAGGGCTTGGCGTATGCGGCAGGGGATATTGCTGCAATACTGTATCCGATAAACTAAAACCTGTATCCATTAAAATGGCCAAGGATCAAAATCTTTCCCTTAATTCCATGAAAATATCCGGTCCATGCGGAAGACTTCTTTGCTGTCTGGCTTATGAACATGCTTTTTACAGTGAAGAACGCAAGCTTATTCCTCAAGAAGGAACTTATCTTACCCACGAGGGCGTTAGCTGGAAGGTAACAGAGGTAAATGTTGTAACTGCAAAAATCACCCTAAATGCAGAGAATGGAAGAGTAAAAAAACTTCCTTTCTGCCAGTTTATTAAAACCGATGGCCGCTGGTGTATGTGTGCAGAAAGTTAAGTAAAAAAATATGAAAACGGTAAAGCGGATTTTATTTCTAACATTAGGGGCTGTATTATTGGCCCTTAATATTAATACCTTTATTAGGGCCGGCGGACTTATTCCCGGAGGGTTTACCGGCATTACCCTTTTAACCCAGGAATGCTTTAGACGTTATTTTGGCATCGAAATTCCATTTAGTGTTGTTATCTTTATTCTTAATGCTGTTCCGGCATTTCTTAGTTTTCGTTATATAGGAAAAAGGTTTAGTCTTTATTCCTGTATGGTGGTTGTCTTAAGCGGCCTTTTAACCGATATTATGCCTCCCATGTTTATTGATCTTATCCAGGTTCACGATACACTTCTTTCGGCAGTGTTTGGCGGCCTGGTTTTTGCCTTTGCTGTAAGCCTGTGCCTTAATGCAGGAGCTACAGCCGGCGGCACTGATTTTATTGCAATTTTTATTTCCGAAAAGTTTAACAGAGATGCCTGGTCATACATTTTTGCCGGCAACTGTGTAGTTCTTGCTCTTGCTGCAATACTCTTTGATGTTGATACAGCACTGTATTCAATTATTTTTCAGTTTACTGTTACCATGGGTCTTAACGCCCTGTATAAACGGTATCAGCAAATGACATTGTTTATTGTTACTTCCAAACCCGATGAAGTTTATCATCTGATACGGGAAGAAACCCATCATGCAGCCACTTCCTTTACTGGCAAAGGCTACTACGAAAACTCCGAGCGGGTTATGCTTTATTCGGTTGTTTCATCAACAGAAGTAAATAAACTGGTAGATGGAATAAAAAAAATCGATGCCGGTGCATTTATTAATGTAATTAAAACAGATCAGCTTGGAGGCAGGTTTTATAGGCCGCCGAAAGATTAACCCTAATTTGTCGGGCAATTAATATATTCAATAATAACAGAGGCGCATCCGTACCAATTCCCCATGGATGCGTGTATGCGCTCCCACTCGGCTATTCCTGCTGCTCCAAAGACTCAATGGCAAGGCAGGGTTTTGTAACGATTGACACTAATACAGCCAGTTTGGCACACTAAACCATGGAGTCGGCTCAGAATTTTAGCGGCAGGCGAAAGTCTGAGCTGATACGAAAATCCCTGCATTTTCTTATTGGCCTTGCACCGGTACTTGCAGCTTATAACAAGCCTTTTACTCTTATTCTGCTTGCTTCCGGTACATTAGCCTATACCGCAATGGAATACCTTCGGCATAGGGGCCTGAATATTCCTATTATTTCCAGCTTAACTGTTGCCGCTTCGCGCAGGCGGGACATGGGACGTTTTGTCCTGGGACCTGTTACCCTGGGTATAGGAGCATTTTTACCGCTATTGCTTTTTCCTCCGGTAATTGCTGCTATTGCAGTGTACGCCCTGGCCTTTGGAGACGGAACAGCAAGCCTTGCAGGAAAGTTTATTGGCCGTATACGTCCCCCCTTTCTATTTGGAAAAAGTATCGAAGGATCACTAGCCTGCTTTTTGGGCACTTTTATCAGCGCATATCTTGTTGCTATGCAAACAGACAGCAGCAACACAATCATAGCCCTGGTAGCCTCCATTACAGCTGTGATAATGGAAGTAATTCCCTTCAAAGACTGGGATAATGTAATAATACCGCTAACAGTTGGGCTTGTTATGTGGGGGTATTTTAGTTTTATTGGGTAGGGGTGTACAATAACACATGGCTTTAAACTGCGGCATACTGGGACTGCCCAATGTAGGCAAGTCCACGATTTTTTCGGCATTGTGTTCCACTCCGGTGGAAACAACAAAATATCCATCCAGCGCTGTTAAAGCAAATATCGGGGTTATTAATGTCCCCGATCCCCGGCTGGATAGGCTATCGGTTATTTTTAATCCCAAAAAAACCATTTATGCTACCATAGAATTTGTTGATATTGCCGGGCTGGTTAAGGGCGCTTCCAGGGGAGACGGGCTGGGCAACCAGTTTCTTTCCAATATACGGGATTCTGCTGTGTATATGCATGTAGTCCGCTGCTTTGAAGACAGCGAAGTGCTTCATGTATCGGATACCCTCGATCCTGCTTCGGACATGGAAACCATTGATATTGAACTTGCCCTTGCAGATATGCAAACGCTTGCTAAACGCCGGGAACGGGCGGAAAAATCAATGAAAAATCCTGCCGAAAAGAAAAACAACGAATTTGTTCTTGGTATATTGGATAAAATTAGTCCTGCCCTGGAAAATGCACAGGGAGTCCGCTCGCTTGATTTAAATACCGAGGAAAAAGCGGCTATTTATGACTGCCACTTTATTACGGCAAAACCGCAGTTATATGTGTGTAATGTTGATGAGGCGGCAATTCGCGCCATAGCTGCCGGAAAAAGCACTGCCCATGTTGATGCTGTTAAAAAGCGGGCAGAAAGCGAAGGTACTACGGCGGTTTGTATTTGCGGCAAGTTTGAGGCAGATCTTGCCGGCATAGAAGACACGGAAGAAAAAACGGCCTTTCTGGAAGATTTGGGCCTAAAAGAGACAGGCCTTTCTTCCCTTATCCACTGTGCCTATAATTTATTGGGGCTGCGCACTTTTTTTACAACCGGCGAAGACGAGTGCCGGGCCTGGACCATACATGCCGGGGATACTGCTCCCAAAGCTGCCGGGGCAGTACACACCGACTTTGAGAAAGGCTTTATTAAGGCCGAAGTGTATAGCTGCGATGATATCTTCCATTATGGAACAGAAGCAAAGATACGCGAAGCAGGCAAGTATAGGCTGGAAGGTAGGGAGTACTGTGTAAAGGACGGAGATGTTATGTTTTTTAAGTTTAATAAATGATTAAGACCATAAATAGATTCGCCGCAGCCTTGTAGTAAAAAACCAGGTTCCGGCAGCCAGCAGAATTAAGCCGGGCAGGGGAGTAAGCCAGGTATCGGAACGGATAAGCATAGTACGTCCAAGAGAAACCAAAAGGGCAGCCAGGGCTATGGGGCGGTATTCTGCATTTCCTTTATGATAAGCTGCAACCAAAAAGCTTGTCACAGTAAGAAAAGCAAGAACAGTTTCTGTTAATCGGAACATGGAAGAATAAGCATACAGCATGGTAAATGTCGTATTATACGATGATTCGTCTACCGGCAGCCTAAAGGAAACCAGCAAAATTGATATCACCATGACGATAATGACCCGGCCCTGTTTTTGTATATCCAACCCAGCCGAATAAACACTGGAGACAAAGAGGGAAAGAACTCCAAATAAACGGCCAAAAACCAGCATTCTTGTACCATAAATCGAAAAAGCATAATGAAATTCATGGATACCCTGAAGCGGAACCAGCATTCTAAGGGTTTCGAATACAAAAGAAACGCCAAAAAGGCCAAAAAACAGGATTTCCGGTGCCTGGGTTTTTTCAAAATAAAAAAATACTACCAATGAAGCAAATAGGGCATACAGCGAGCTTATGTACCAGGCTGCAAGAAGAACAATTGGTTCGGGAGAAAGAAAACGCCCGGCCAGGCTCTGAATAAAACCATCGTTTCGGTGAAGGGCAGCCCGGCAATATTCCGGTAAAAGGGGCAGCAGTCTTCCTGTCAGCATGAAAAGCAGTACTAGGCTTAAGGATGCCAGAACAATTCCCAGCTTAAAGTACAGGTTTCGCTGAGCCAGAGTCATGCTTTTAGTATAGTAGTTAAGTGCTTTTCTGAAAAGGCCGACATTATAATAATGAGGAGATCAAGATGAACAGAAAACTCATTTTACTTGCTGTAATGGCTATAATGATATGCCCGCTATTGGCCGGAGATACAGCTGTTTTCGTTGATCTGGGATTTTCTGCCGACGGCAGAACCTATATGTTTGGACAATACGGGGTCAGCCGGGGATCCTTGCGTCCATGGGCAGAATTGGGTGTAGTAGATGTTGCTTCCAACAACTTTGTAAGAGGGGGCAGGATCAATTATATACATGATAGTCCAATAACTGCAGGTCACGACGGTTCCGGCGCGCTTTACCGGATTATTGCACGAAATGTTGCACTGGCAGACCAGTATAATATAGGATATTTGCTCCAGGGACATCTATTGTTTGTATCAATGGAAAATAGTTCGCCTTTGGCAAACGATCCAATTGAGTTTCGGAACTTTCCACGCTCAGAATCGTTCAGGGCAACCCTAATACCAAGCAACTATGGTACAGCAGCAGGATCGTCATTTACTATCAGCCTTGAACGGATGAACAACAGCGGTTTACACAGAACCTATACAGTTGGCAGCCCCGGAATACGGCGTCCGGGTATTGTTTCTTACCATATTCGCAGGGTAATTTCCGATCCCAGAAGTACTTCCATTGTTTTTGTAATAGAGATGCAAAGGCAGAATAATGACGGCAGCCATGAAATTCGCTATATGGTGGAAACTGTCCGCTTATGATTGAAACGGTGCAATAATTGGCCGCCAAAGCTGAATAACCGGAAAACCATCTTCGAAAAATTGCCGCAGGAATAATTTGTCCTGTAGTTTATTGCGGTTCCAAAGCGCTTCTTTTTGTAAGACTATGGCCAGTTCAAGTAATTCTTTTTCTTCCAGGTTTTCTTTACGAAGCTGTGTAATAAAGTAATCTCCCTCCGGCAGTTCCATAAGCGGTATAGGATCTGAATCCAGATACTGCTGCGGCAGCGGATCTATTTCAGCAGCCATTGATGGATTAATGGCATAATGCAAAAGATTTTCCTTGTCGGAAGCTTTTATAGACTCTTTTAGAAAAACCCGAAAAAAATCCATATTTTAGTATAACTCTTTTTATTAATATGCTAAAGCAAATTTTTTAAAAACCGAAATATATAATGAGCCGGATAAAAAAATGCAAACCCGTTGGGTTTGTGTTGGTTTAAACCGGACATCCTCACCCTTCCGGGGACGGCGGGTCGAGGGTTCTAATATTCCGAAAGGAAAACAAGGCACGGTTCTTTTTAATAAAAGAATCACCACTTGCTGTCAAATATAAAGAAGACAGCAATACGGCATGGAAGCCGCGGTGTTTTTTTGTCAAGGGGACAAGAAAATGCCGGAATTTACCAAAGGAGTGTATAGTATGATTATCAACCACAATCTTAGTGCAATGTTTGCCGACAGGTCCCTCAAGGTTACCCACGTAGCCCTGGATAAAAATATGGAGAAACTGTCGAGCGGCT
>Ga0099364_10008142_pt1 | contig 14807 bp, 11 predicted proteins | sample TergutTh196P3_FD_73070 | JGI IMG/M metagenome (GOLD analysis project Ga0099364, IMG submission 73070) | Microcerotermes parvus P3 segment gut microbial communities from Pointe-Noire, Republic of the Congo - Th196 P3 | ecosystem: Host-associated > Arthropoda: Insects > Digestive system > Gut ... | reverse complement strand
GATGCAGCTCACGTTCAAACGGGATCAGCTCTTTAAGCGTCAGCGAATCCAAATTTCCCCGCAGATAATTTGAAAACTCTATAACTGTTTCCTCGGCTATTTTTGGATCGGTTTTGTACAATTGCCGAATTACTACAAGAGAATTATACAAAAAGTGGGGTTGTATCTGGCTTAACATAATTGCAATTTGATTTTGCTGCAGTTCTCTTGCTGCCGTTTCAAGTCTCCTGTACATTTCCTTATACCGCAGCGCCAAAGCAAAAACCATACCGATTTGCACTGTAAATGTACTATAAAGGAAAAAATTAAAATTGGAAAAGCTGATAAAATATGACAGTATCTCGTAAACATCGCTGATAAAAATCAATAATGTACCTGTAATAACAGCAATTACAGAAGATCCAAAATTCTTGCCTTTAGGACCTTTTTTGTCAAAAAAATAAAAATAGACAACACTGTAAAAGAAAATGTAAAAGTAAAATAATATATTGGTTAAATTCAATATTAATACAAAATCATTGCGATATTGCGCAGCGGGGAAGAACTGAACAGTTACGATAAAATACAAAATGAATATTAAGTAACCCCAGGTGATCTTTGTTATCTTTCCCCTGCCGAATGTTTCAACAAACATACCAAATGCTGCAACCGCCAGCATATAGGAATAAAATTCAATACGCTGGGAAATGGCGGTATTGGGAATAAAGTAATATATTAAACTGTGTCTGGAGATGGTAAAGACAAAAAGCATAAAAGAAAAAATACTAAAAATAAGATAGTAAATCTCGCGTTTTGTGTCCTGAAGGCTGATATTGCAAGTTTTAAGCAGCAAAAAAAGAACAAAATAATAAACGCCCGAAAGAAGAAAAACACCGCACAGGATTAATAGAAAAAAATTACCGTTGTGTTTTTCTATGGCCCTGAAGTCGTCCATATAATAAGGAGAACCATAAAAAAGCCCTGTATTGCCGGAAGTTGGATCGCCTATGATCCGCAGAGCAAGAACATTTATTCCAGGGAGAATAGATGAACGATCAACAGTAAAAGACACATCCCGCCAGGATCGCTGCTGTAAAATTTGCCCGTTTTCATCAAGATACATTTCAGATAACATCAGCGTTCCGTTAAAGTAAACTTCCCAGTTATCTCCGATACCGGCTAAATAAATTCCGGGCATTACAGTTGGCTTATTTTCCATAAAGGATAAAGCGCCGCGGTCTACCTCCATTGGAATTAGAATGGTAAACTCTTGTACTTCTTTCCCCCAAGGCGACATGAAGCGTCGTCGCGGGGTTTCTGCGTGTGGCGATTCCATAACCAATAACGGCGGAGGCGAATGGAATTGTACCCATCCACTGTCCGGCAATCGAAGGTCTGCCGCCAGTTGGTTAAAATTTTCAGGGGCAAGTTCTGCACGGTCAAACCCCCGTCTTATATAGGCCGGACTCTCTGTAAGGTCAATATATAAAGGGCTGGACCCCTGATGCGCGGCTTTTTCATAATTCCATGAAAAAACAACCATCAACACAACTGCCGCCGCATAGAAAATTGGGATTATAAGCTTTAAAATGTGTTTACGAATAATACTCATATTTACAGTAAATAATATACCTCAATCAGATAGCAAATAGCAATGAGCAGGTAGCAAAGAAGGAAATTTCTTAACTTTGCTCTTTGTTATTTGCTAATTGCTATTTGCCGTATACTTCCACTCGCCAATGTTCCGCTTTTCGCTGTCAAAGTTGACGCCTACCTTAAATAACGTCTTTCCTTTCCCTGTCCACCCCAAGAGGTACTCTTTTGTATCAATTTGGGCTAACGCCTCGTCCGCGGTTTTGTCCAGCTTAAACTCGAAGCAGTAAACAAAGTTTTTCATCTCTACGAGCGCGTCCATTCGCCCGCCGGATATGTGCACTTCCGAGCGGCAGTTGAAGCCTAAGATATTGAATATCAAGTGGACTGCGGTTTGGTAATAATTTTCCGTATCCTTGATTATATCGTAAGGTATTACGGCAAAGAACCGGCGCAATGTGTTCATTGTTTCTTCGATGTCGCCCTTGTGCATCGATTCTAAAAGGCGGACATTCAGAGCATCGGTGCTTTCCCCAGATGACAGCAGATATTGATCCATAAGTGATTTAGCAAAACAAGAACGCACTTCGATATTTGGAAAGTCGAGCGTGTAGATGTTTAGTTCGTCGTTGTAGTCTGTTATAGTCAGGTATCCGGCTTGATACAATACCGGTTCTGCTTTCATATTTTCAACATCGTATTTGCGGAAGTCGTAATGTCCTACTTGCAGGTTATTCAAACTAAGAATATTTATCTTTTGTTCGGTAACAAGCTTAACCAAAAAAGTAGGTGTACCTGTTTCGTACCAGTAAGGTGAGAATTTGCCGCTTTTATCAAAATGGTTAAGCAAACCGAACGGGTTATAAACTTTAAGCGGCTTCTCCGAAAACCGGTAGCCGTTGTAGTATACGCGCAGATTGTCAAGGTATTCCGCCCTGTCCCTGCCGGTTTCCGCCAGAATTGCTTCTATCTCCGGTTCGAAGTTCTGTTCCAGTTCCTCCTGCGTAATACCACACAGGTCGGCATAGCGCGGGTTGAGTGTCAGATCATCAAGATGGTTGAGATCGGAAAATACGCTTACCTTGGAAAACTTGGTAACGCCGGTGAGTAACAGGAAACGCAGATATTGGTCGGACGACTTTAGAACCCCGTAAAAAGCCTTCAGTTTTTTGCGCATCTCATTGCAAAGATCGGGATCGTCAATGGTTTCAAGCAGAGGTTTATCGTACTCATCTATTATTACCACTGTCCTTTCGCCTGCCTTTTCGCACGCTTCTTGGATCAGGTATTTGAATTGGCCGCCAAAGTCATCTGCGGGCAAAAGCTCAACGCCTTGCTTTTTCGCCTGTGCCCTCAATTCAGAACTTAATGCTTTGTAAAGCCCTTCTACCCCTCCGCTCGAATAATCCCCGGCGTTCAGGTCCAACCTTATCACCGGGTGTTTCTTCCATTCCCACTCAAGGGAATTTATCGCCAGGGCCGGGCGACCGGCAATCTCCCCGAACAGTTCCCGGCGACCTTCAAAAATTGCCCCCAGCGTAGAACACAAAAGCGACTTTCCAAACCGGCGCGGACGTGACAGGAAAAAAGGCTGCCCAGAGCCGGTGAGCAATTCATGGATACGGGCAGTTTTGTCTACATAAACAAAACCACCTTCACGGAGTTTCGGGAAATCCTGAATGCCTATGGGGAGCAACCGTTTCATATAGATAGAATACTATACAGCAGTAGGAAAGTCAAATTTGTAACAGTTTTGTAACACTTCTGGAACACTTTTGGAACGGTTCTGGAACGGTTGGTCTTTTATCATAAAAAAAATTAAAGCGTAAAGGTGTGTTTATGACAGAAAATGCAGAAAAAAACGAACAGCAATTAAAAATGGAAAACGAATTGCTGCATAGCCAAATTGCAATTATCCTCAGCCAGATTCAGCCGCATTTTCTGTACAACACTCTTGCAGCAATCAAAGAGTTTTGTAAAACCGACTCCGACATGGCATCAGAAATGATTGTGGATTTTGCCAATTACCTGCGTGGGAATATGGATTCACTGACACTCAATGATTCGATTCTGTTTGAAAAAGAATTGCACCATGTGGAAACCTATCTTGCGATTGAACAAAAACGGTTCAAGGAAAAGCTGAGTGTCGAGTATGACATCACTTTTAGGGATTTTAAACTTCCTGCCCTGACGCTTCAGGCCGCTGTGGAACATGCGGTACGGTACGGTATTACCAAAAAAGAAGGCAAGGGCACGGTGAAGATTAAGACCGAAATATCCGGCGGCAACGCAGTAATCAGCGTAACTGACGATGGTCTTGCCGATGAAGAGCAAAGCCCACATTGGGTGGAACGTGTCCACAGCCGTCTTTCTGTTATGTGCGGAGGAACATTGAGCTTTACCAGTAAGGAGGGTGAAGGGAATACGGCGGTGATTATTATCCCGCTTAAAGAGTACTTGTATGGTTGATTTAAAAAATATGGTGCGTATGCGCTGTATATATTTTTTTAGGAGTTTTGTTATGAAAAGAAACAAAATTGATTTGGCTTTAATCGGCATATTGCTGATTATTGGATTAGCTTTCACGGGCTGTCCTGATGACCCGGACCCCAGCCCCGGCCCCGGCGACACGTTTGTCGCAGTAACCGGCATTACCGGCGTTCCCACTGCGGCAACCGCCGGAACGCCGCTGACCCTAACCGGTACGGTAGCTCCGGCTGATGCCACCAACAAGGCCATTACTTGGTCAGTGGCGAACGCCGGAACTACAGGCGCAACCATCAGCGGCAGTACGTTTAACGCCACAGCCGCAGGAACCGCTACCGTTACGGCAACCATTGCCAACGGCGCGACTGTAACAATGCCCTTTACGCAGGACTTTACCATCACGGTAACAGCGCCTGCTCCGCGGACGGCTACCTACACCGGAACTATGGGTAATGTCACCTATCAACTGGTCATCACTGAAGGCGCCGCAACTCCGGGTACAGGAACATTCACCCCGTCACAGGGCGATAAGTTTGTCCTTACCGTAGGAAGCAAAACCAGCAGCGGCGCAGTTACCTCGTTTACCGGCGGCGTGTTTACCCTAACGCCGGAAGGTGTAACTGAAACATTTACCGCAACCGTAGAGGGCGTAGGTCTCAGCAAACTGGAAGGGACTATCACTTATGATGACGACTCAACCGAAACAGCCCCCGGCGATCTGACACCGGCAATCTTTGTCGCTGTTACCAGTATTACCGGAGTTCCCACAACGGCAACAGTCGGAATAGGGTTGACCCTTACCGGAACTGTACAGCCAGCCAATGCCAGCAATCAGACAATAGTCTGGTCGGGAACCGGCGTGAGTAACGGCGTTCTTACCGCCGCGGCTGAGGGAACCATTACCGTTACGGCAACCATTGCAAACGGCGCAACGGAAACAACGCCGTATACGCAAACCTTTGACATTACAGTAACAGCCGAAGCAGTCTTTGTCCCGGTAACCGGTATTACCGGTGTGCCCAGTGAAATATTGCGCGGAACGACTCTGCCCCTTACCGGCACTGTTCAGCCAAGCAATGCTGACAATAAAGATATTGTCTGGACAATAAGCAGCCTTTTACCCCCAGTTACGCCTGGCTGGGATGAAACTTGGGCAACTATTACGGATAATACGCTGACTGTTTTCGCCAACAGAAACATCCCCGCAACGGTTACCGTTATAGCAACTATTGCCAACGGCAAAGCCGAAGGTGAGGCTTATACAGAGGTCTTTCAAATTGACGTACTTCAAACCATCGACACCGCACTAACTAATTTTGTCAACCCCATTACTGGGAATATACCTGATACCATGATTAGCAACAATTTTTCGTATGACGGAACAGTAACTTGGGAACCTGAGGTAGACGAGGTTTTTCTGGGATCAACCGTATACACGGCAACCATAACGCTGACTCCAAAAACAAACTATACCCTGCAGGGAGTAGAGGAAAATGCCTTTACCATGTGGACCGCACCCCAAGGGACAACCATAACCAACGCCGCCAATTCCGGCGTGGTTACTGCTGTATTTCCGGCAACCGCTGTTGCGACAGTAAGCAGTATTGCCATAACCGCTCCGCCGACAAAAACCGTGTATTTATTCGGCGAGGAACTTGACATAGACGGGCTGGAAGTAACGGTAGCTTACAACGACAGAACAACTGCGCCGCTCAATATTGAAGCACTGACTGTCAGCGGTTATAACAGCCAGACGCTCGGAGAGCAAACTGTTACCTTGACCTACACTGCCGGTACTACAAACCGTGCCACTACCTTTACGGTAACGGTGATTGTCCGCACCCCAACGGCGGATGATTTTGTCATAGGGAGCCTGACCCGTATGCTGGAAGGCTTTGAGGGAGTAACGATAACGGCAAGGGATGGCAAATCTTCCGGCGCGACTACCGTCTATTACGACGGGGGAACGGATCTCCCCGCAGAGGCAGGAACCTACGCTATTACCTTTGACGTTGCAGAATCAACAGGCTGGAGCGAAGCCGAAGGATTTGAAGGCGGAATCCTGACCCTTATTGACGGCGGCGAAACGACTCTCGTCTTTTATTGGGTGAACGAACAGGATGAACTTGCAACAAGCAGCGCCCAGACCATTCGCCGGTGGGAAAGGGTAACTATAACTACGACCGAAAACGGCTATACCGGGCAGCGCTGGTTTGTCAACGGCATTGAGGATACTGCCAGAGCCGGACAGACGGCGTACACCTTCTTAGGATCGAGAGGAATTATCGGAACCTCTTTTGTGGGCCTTATGGTAGAAAAAGACGGACAGCCTTATTATGCCGAATTCGCCATTACGGTGACGAATTAAGGGAGGGCTGAATATATGAAGAACGAGGAGTTAGAAATGATCAAGATTCAGAGAGCAGTGAGCAGAGAACATAGAACAGCTTTTACGGCTTTGTTATTTGCTATTTGTTATTTGCTATTTTTTGGATGCGCTAATCCGATGAACCCGCTTAATGAGGCTGAAAGGCCGGCGGCTGGGTACGGGAGCGTACGTATTAATTTGGCGGGAGGCGAAGCGCGTACAGTGTTTCCCTCGCGGTTGTTTGATTCTGTTGAATATACCTTTACCAAAGCCGGAGGCGAAGGGGAGACCTTGCAGCCTGATGCTGACGGAATGGTTGTTCTGGAAAGCGGTCTTTGGACGCTGGATATCGAGGCTTTTGTCGGCGAAATAAAAGCGGCAAGCGGCAGCGCGGAGTTTATCGTTGCCAGCGGCTCCACCCAGACAGTTACTATTATCCTGGAAGCGGAATATGTTGAAGGGACGGGTATATTTGCCTGGCATATCGCCTATCCCCAAGGGGCAGAGGTGGATGCTTTTACCCTGCAAAGCCTGAGCGGCGGCCCTGCCATTGACCTTGCCGAAGACGCGGGGGAAACAGCGCTGTCCGGCAGCCGGAGTATTGACGCGGGGTTTTACCTGTTGACTATCCTTTTAAGTTTGGAAGCTGAAGAAGAAGGCGGGCAGGCTCTGTACGCGGGTAAAAACGAGGTGGTACATATCTATGGCGCACTTACCAGTGTTTTTGGCAGCGCCGCCAGCCCTATCGAATTTACCGAAGAAAATTTTAACGCCATACCATTTAACGGTTTCCTGCCGTTTGATAAATGGGTTGACGGGGAGCTTTACAATTCAACGCAGAGTAGCTCGGCCGTTACTTTTGACGAGTATTACATTATCGTCAGCCCGGGCAGAAGGTACAATATTTACCTGAACAGAGCCGGTTCCGGTAATGGTGACGGCACCAAGACAGCGGCAGCCCAGTTCGATATTAGAAACGGAAACGGGACAAATCTTACCTCATGGATCAACACTGCATTTACCGAACCGCAATCATTTACTACTACCGCCGATGATACGTTTACGATACGAGTAAGGGCAGTCAACAATAACGGTCTTGGCACCTATGCCATTAAATACAATTATACATTTGTCCAGGTAGAAGGCATTACCGTACAGGAAGTAGTACCAGTTGGGGAGGCGGTTTTAATTGCCTCGGCTGAACCGGCTGTTGCAAGCCAAACTATTGTCTGGACGGTAAAAGATGCCGGAGATACGGGCGCTGTCATTGATGGTAATGTCCTTACCACCACCGGCGGCGGGACAGTTACTCTTACGGCTGCGATTGCCGAAGGCAACGAGGACGGCACGGACTATATAGAAGACATTGAAATAGAAATCTGTGCCGACCATGAATATGAGTGGGTAACCACCATACAGCCCAACCTCTACAACAAGGGACTGGAAGAACAAATCTGTTCCATTTGCGGCCACAAAAGCGGCGAAACACGGGATATTGACGCTTTAAACATAGATACCATGCCGACGGGCCTTTACCTTGGCACCCTTGAAACCATCAACCCGGAGACCCGCATTACAACCGTAGCAGCTAACGATTTCAATGCGGCAATAACACGCGCCAACAGCGTTGCCGGAGATTATGTCCTATTGATAAGCCAGAACGTAAATTCCACAAACCATACGCTGAACACCGGCAATGTCCGCCTGACCATTATTGGCCAGGGGCAGGAGCGGACAGTACAGTATAACGGGTCGGCAAACCAATGGTTATTATGGCTTAACGCGAACGGCGTACAGCTTACCCTTGGGCAGAATATCACCCTGCGCGGCATACCGAACGGTAATACCAATTTAGTAGCAACAGGGGTTAACGCTGCCGCAACCTTAACCATGCTGGATGGTTCGAAGATCACCGGGCATACATCAGACAGGGCGGCTGTTGGCCTGTATAACGCAAACTCAATCTTCATTATGGAAGGCGGCGAAATTACCGGAAACCATTCAAGCGATACACTCAACAATGCTACTTCCTCAGGCGGTGTATACATTGAATCCTATGCCCATAATATTATCATTAAAGGCGGCAGGATTGCCGGCAACACTGCCATGAGGAGATTTAACACAACTCCTGGTTCCACTTCCAACCAATCCCGCCCATCGGACATATACACACAGAATAGTATTCTGCTGTCCGGCGATTTTGAAATCGGCGTGCTTAACACCAGTACTGCAATCACCCTAGACGGCCCCTTTACCGGCTCTGTCGGGACACTCAACTATGTCCATACCGCAGGCCATACAAATTCTCTGAACGAGCTTATTATAAGGCTTACCGCGCCTGGTGTTAGGGTTGTCCGCCCATACGAAGACTACGCTATTACCCAGGAAGACATCAACAAGGTGAACAGCATACTTGGCGAATTCTTGGGGAACAGCAACAGCAGCTTAAGGCAGAACATACTTCCGGACAGGTATATCAGGCTTGACAGCGCTCTTAATGGCGGAGTATTTGCTAATTTTACTGCGGTAACCGGTATCACCTCCGACCTGCCCGCCGCTGTATTCACCGGCTATCCGATAACCCTTACCGGTACAGTAACACCGGCTACCGCTTCATTTAGCGACATTGTGTGGTCGGTGAAGGATGCCGGAACCACCGGCGCTGTGATCAACAACAATGCCCTGACCGCCACAGATGCGGGAACGGTAACCGTTACCGCATCTGTTTTATACGGCAGGGGCAATTCTGATTTTACTGCGGACTTTGAAATTGAGATTATCGATAGAACTGCTTTTCTGCAAATGTTAAATGCACTGGCATCAGCCCCTGCCAACACTGCGGATGATCCTATTGATCTGCCGCCGCTTAAAACGGAACTGACGGCCCATAACTTGACAGCATTTTTTATTGCTCTGAGAGAAGAAGGAAAGTACGTTAATCTTGACCTTTCTGGCAGCACGGGCATGGAAACATTTCATCCCGGCACAGCTAATACCGGAGAGCGGTACATTGTATCGCTGGTTCTGCCTGATATCACAACCATAATACAGGCGCGGACAGGCGATGTAAACACCTTCCAGTTTTTTACTGCGCTGAAATCGGTAAGCGGGAATGCGGTTGACCAGATAGGAAGCAGTGCCTTCCAGGGCTGCACCAGTTTGACCGAGGTATCTTTCCCCGCTGCAACCAGCATCGGAAACTATGCCTTCTATGGCTGCACCAGTTTGACCAGTTTGACCGAGGTATCTTTCCCCTTGGTAACCACCATCGGCACCGAAGCCTTCAATGGCTGCACTAGTTTGACCGAGGTATCTTTCCCCTTGGTAACCACCATTAGCTTATCGGTCTTCTGGAACTGTACCAGTTTGACCGAAGTATCTTTCCCTATTGCAACCACCATCGACCCCGGTGCCTTCCGGAACTGCACTAGTTTGACCGAAGTATCTTTCCCCTTGGTAACCACCATCGGCAACACTGCTTTCTGGGACTGCACCAGTTTGACCGAAATATCTTTCTCTGCTACAACCAGAATCGATGAAGATGCCTTCCGGAACTGCACCAGCCTTGCCAGAATAACGCTGGGCACTATTACTAGCGCTAATTTTAACAACACTGCCTTCCCCCAAAGCGCCTTCCCCCAAAGCGGCAACTTCCGTACTGTGTACTTTGCATCGGGTGGAGGCGCAGGGACGTATGTTACCGGCAACCCTGGAAATAACGCAGTTTGGACTAAGGAGTAGACAAAGAGCAAAGAGAAAGCGTACCGGTACAGCGTACCTATGGTACGTAGCAAATAGCAAAGAAAGAACGAGATTTCTTAACTTTGCTATTTGCTCATTATTAAGTAAGGAGATTTATTATGAAAAACAAAGCAACTATTTTGCTTTCGGTACTGCTGGCATCGGTGATGTTTGCAGTTCTATTGACCGGATGTGTCAGCACGCCCCAAGATGACGGTGGAATTGTCCCTAGGGCGATGCGTGACAACTATTTCTTTGATGACCGTGACCAGCGGACATATAATGAGGATTTAATCCTATTCGGGATGGCCGCAGACGGCACGCTGACCAGAACCAAGGCAGACCTCGCCGGCGCTGTCGAGATACGGGATGTAAGGGTTGTTTTTGGCGAGGATACTACACAGCGCTATGTCGAAGTGAAGGCGCAAAACAACAACCCCGGCGGGGAAGTGGTTACCGCCCAAATAACCTCGGTAACCGAAACCGGCCGTTCGCGGACCAGCAACAGGGAAACCCTGATTACCTACGATGTTGTGTATGTATTGAATGACAAACAATATACGGTGGTGATGCGTTCAGAACCGGCTACGGGCAATTTATCTCTTATAAACGCTGATCCTGCAGACCCGTTGTTTTATCCCATGCTTAGTTTTTACCGGGAACTGTGGGATAACCCCGAAAGGACAATCTCTCTTAGGCCGGGCAGGAGAATGGTTAACCCGCTGGAAGGCGTCTGGTTTCCATCCCAGGAAACAGCCAATGACCGGGGTATGCCAGACATTAAGCAGACCGCTGATAATACCACCGGTTATTCGTTTTATATCTTAAGCGGCGAAATGTACAACCAGTTTAAGCAAAAAAGAGGCCCCATTACGTTTAATTACCGGGAAAAAACGATGTTTGTCGGAACGGCATCAGCCTCGGCATCATGGAGTATTAACGGCACTGCATTAACGATAACCAACAGCCGTATTACCGGCCTTACAGACGGTGTTTATTATCAGGCGACAGACGAGGCCGCTGCAGCAAATATTGAATCGCACAATTCGCCCGTGAACAGGCTGCTGCGGAACTTGTTCTAGACAATTCCATCGTTGATGGGAAACTGCCGTAAGGCAGAAAAATAATCGTGAAACCAAATATGGTTTCACATAACAAGGAGTTCTTATGAAGAACACAATTAAATTGTTTGGGATTATCGCACTGGCTGTGATGATCGGATTTTCAATGGGCTGCGATAACGGCAACGGCGGTGGTGATCCTAATGATCCAAACAATCCTAACCCTAACCCCAACCCCAACCCCGGCCTCTCCATTATTGGCGTGTGGACAAATGATGCCGGCGATGAACTTGAGTTTACATCAGCGGGTAAATTCCGCTCGTTCGTTGCCGGAGCGGGGCCGGATCTGGATTACACCTTTGAATTCACTGAAGTCGGTTCCGCTATAATTAAGCTGGAAAACGACGAATGGGAAGTAAACCAAGTGGTTGCATTTTACTCCACGGACGAAGGCCCGCAGCCGGTGTTTGGTATTGTTACCAATAAGATAAGGTTTCTCGGCAGTTTTGATACGAAGCTTACGCCTTATTACCCTTCCTTTACCAGTAACTACTTTGAGTTGACCAGAAAAGGCACAGACGGCAGCTTTGTACGTCCATTTGTTGCGGTAACCAACATTACTCAGGTACCTACAGAAGCGTATCGCGGTTTACCTTTAGCGCTGACCGGAAACGTAGAACCGTATGAAGCCTGGTTTAGAGACATTGTATGGTCGGGAGAAGGTGTTACAGACAGCAGCTTGGCAGTCCCCGGTGATGCGGAAGTTGGCAGCAAGCTGAGCGTAACCGCAACGATAAAAGACGGGAAAGCGATGGGAGACGATTTTGTCAAAACCTTTGAGTTTACCGTCGTGCCGCCGCCGCCGCCTGCAGATACGATATTTATTGCAGAGCCGGGCACGAGTGCGACCGCATTAACAGGAACATTAACAGGGACCAGTGGTAATGTCACGTTAGACATATACTCGTTTGAGGTAGAAAAAGGCCAATCCTATCGGGTTTATGTAACACACACAGGCGCAAATAACGCCGTATTTGCTGGCGTATACCACAACGTGACCGACAGGTTTGATAGGGTTGCATTCTACTCCGCAGATTCAGAAACTAGTGCGACCTATGGTTATCGTCGATTTACAGCCGGATTCGATGACTATGTCGTTGTTACTGTACAGAAGAATAGTATTTGGACAACTGCTGATATTCCTTATAGAATTTGGTACACACTTGAGTGGTAAACAACGACGGTAGGTAAACGCACAAGTGTCAGACACCATATGCGTTAACTTACTAACAAGTTAACACAGATTAGCACGGATTCTACGGATTTTAAGAATTAAAATTTATAATAATCCGTGTAAATCCGTCTAATCTGTGAAAATCCGATAGTAACTGACACCGGGATACAATATGAAGGCAAAGTGGTATTATTTTAGCTATATTTATTTGACAAAATGTGTGTAAAGGGCATATTATTTGAGTATAGGAGCATGTATATGAACGATTTACATGTAGAATGTTACGACGCAAAAGAAGCTGCGGCTAAAAGACGGTCGATAAAAAACCGCATGGCTGCAGCCGGCGGCATTATCGCTATTTCGGCGGCATTATTTGGTTCATGCATACCCATTGTAATGGGCGGCGCGGGTTCATGGTATAATTGCACTACTGATCCGTGTGAGTGCGATCCGTGTCAATGTGAAGACTGCCCTAATGACGAAACATAACCTAAAGGAGTATATATGAACGAATTACAGGTAGAATGTTACAATGCAGACGAAGTTGCAGCTAAAAGAAGGTCGATAAAAAACCGCATGGCTATAGTCGGCGGTGTTATTGTAATTTCAGCGGGATTGTTTTTTTCATGCGGCGGTGCAGGCTCTTGGTATAATTGCACTACTGAGCCGTGCGAGTGTGAAGATCCGTGTCCATGTGAAGACTGCCCTAATGATGAATAAACAGATAGATATAAACAATATTGTTTTACACCTGACCGAGCGTTGCAATATGCAGTGCAAATACTGTTTTATGACGCATGGTGACGGCTCTATGTCCGCCGAGGTTGCCGAAGCCGCCGTGAATTATTTGCTGATAAACAGCGGTAAGTACGCTAAGGTAACTTTCTTTGGCGGCGAGCCTTTGTTAGAGATTGATTTGATAAAGCATATCACCGAATACATACAAAGAAAAACAATCCGTGATGTCCCCTTGGATATTATAACCAACGGAACCTTGTTAACCGACGAGTTTTTGGAATATGCCGGCAAAAACAAAATCCATATAAGTATATCTTATGACGGCCTATTAAACGACACCAACAGAGTTAACAAAGAGATGAAGCCCGTTTTGGATATAAACCGATACAAGAGCGCTATTGAAAAGTACAACATAGAGTCTGCAAGCGTAATTGACGTAAACAATGCCGGTATATGGCATGACAATGTTCTGCACCTAAGAAGTTTAGGTTTTAAGGCTATGAGTTTTTTTCTTGATTATTCGTCCCCCTGGAAAGCCGAACATATTGAAATTTTACGCAGAGAGTTTTTCAAGATTGCGGATACTTACATCAAGTGGATAAAAGAAGGAAACAAAGTACAAATAAACAAAATTGACGAAATGATTAGGGCTTATTCGAGCAAGTTTGGTATAAGCAAAACAAAAGTAAAACGTGATTTGGTTTATTCGGTGGCGGTGAACGGAGACGTTTATCCATACGCATCGGCTGTAGGTAATAATAATTTATGTTTAGGCAATGTTATTACAGGTATGAATGAAACGCTGTTGAACAAGGTGAACAATCTGGAGATGGTTAAGGGCTGTGAAAAATGCCCTATCAACGATGCGTGCGTAGCAGCTAAGGGAAACATTCTAACCGACGCGGTAGAACCTCATGCCTACCCTATAGCGTGTCATGGATACAAAATCGCTTTTGATGCAGCGGATTATATATTGAATGCGCTGGCTATAAGTGAACAATAATGTCAAAATAAAGTTATTGCCAATTTGTATGCGGCTTGCCCAAGCGGGCATTCTGCGGTAGACTGACGAAAGAGGGAGTAGACATGGATATTGTCATTTTGGACAGTGCGTATAAACATGGCATAACTGAAGAAAATATCAGTTACTGTTTATCACATTTCAATAATGACATCATGTTACAGTATCCGCCAATAAAGCGCTTGTTTGTTGGATTTGATAATTTAGGAAGGGCTTTGGAAATCATTGCGATTGAAGATGAAGAACAAGAGCGTCTTGTAGTCATTCATGCAATGAAATTAACCAAGCAGTATTACTTTTTGTTAGAAGGGGTATGATATGAATTACGATGAAATTGATGTTGACAAAATTGTAAACGAGGTATCTACTGCTGTAGCGCAAGGGAATTACCGCAAAGCAACAAAAAAAGAGTCTATGGAAGTTCGTCTTGCAGCCCTTGCCCACCTTGTTAAAAATATGCAAAGTGAAATGCACGACATTGTTCAAAATGAAAGAGAATTAGTACACGCTTAAGTAACATGGGCGTAAGGATCGCTATATGCAAATAATCAAAAGAGTAAGTTTATTTTTAACCGCCGCCATGAT
>Ga0099364_10008141_pt1 | contig 14810 bp, 16 predicted proteins | sample TergutTh196P3_FD_73070 | JGI IMG/M metagenome (GOLD analysis project Ga0099364, IMG submission 73070) | Microcerotermes parvus P3 segment gut microbial communities from Pointe-Noire, Republic of the Congo - Th196 P3 | ecosystem: Host-associated > Arthropoda: Insects > Digestive system > Gut ... | reverse complement strand
CATGGGCTGGATGCACGACATGCTAGGGTTCATGGCCAAGGACCCCATCCACCGCCGCTACCACATGGAGCGGCTGACCTTCGCCCTGCTTTACGCCTTCCATGAAAATTTCTGCCTGCCCCTGAGCCACGACGAGGTGGTTTACGGCAAAAGGTCCCTTTGGGACAAGATGCCCGGGGACTACTGGCAGAAATGCGCCAACCTGCGGCTGCTCCTGGGCTATATGTACGCCGAGCCGGGCAAGAAGCTCATTTTCATGGGCGGCGAATTCGGACAGACCGGCGAGTGGAGCCACGATGGCCATCTTTCCTGGGAACTCTTGGGAAACCCTGCCCACCTGGGCCTAGCCAATTTTACCCGCGATCTAAACCGCCTCTACCGCCGCGAGCCGGCCCTTTACGAGCGGGATTTCGAACCCCAGGGCTTTGAGTGGCTTGATTTCCACGACCAGGAGGCCACGGTGGTCAGCTTCATTCGCCGGGGCCTTAAGGCCGAGGATGAAATACTCTTCGTCTTCAATTTCACCCCCGTGCCCCGCCGGGGCTATCGCCTGGGCGTGCCCCGGTGGGGCTATTACCTGGAAATACTTAATTCCGATTCCGCCTATTACGGCGGCTCGGATGTGGGCCTGGGCGGCGGAATCCACACCGAACCAATCTCCTCCCACGGCCGGCCCCAGAGCCTTTGCCTCACCCTGCCGCCTCTGGGGCTCTTGGTTTTGAAAAGGTAAACCATGATTTTTGACCTAAAGAACGAAACCCTGCCCCGGGAGGAACTGGAGGCCTTGCAACTTCGGCGGCTTCAGGCCCTCTCTTGCCGCCTCTACGCCTGCGTGCCCTTCTATACCCGCAAGTTCGACGAACTGGGCCTGAAACCGGAACAGGTGCGTTCTCTTGAAGATCTCCGTTGCCTGCCCTTCACCGAAAAACAGGATCTGCGCGACACCTTCCCTTTCGGCCTTCTGGCCGTGCCCCAGGACAACCTAATCCGCATCCACGCCTCCAGCGGCACGACGGGCCGCATGACCGTGGTGGGCTACACCCGCCGCGATGTGGACAACTGGTCCGACCTGATGGCCCGGTCCCTGGCTTCAGCCGGGGCCGGGCGGCAGGACGTGATCCATGTGGCCTACGGCTACGGCCTCTTCACCGGCGGGCTGGGGGTCCATTACGGGGCCGAATGTTTGGGGGCCACGGTGGTGCCGGCCAGCGGCGGCGCCACCCGGCGGCAGGTTCAGCTCATGAGCGGCCTTCGCGCCACCGTGCTTTGCTGCACCCCCTCCTACGCCCTCCACCTCTACGATGCGGCCCGGGAAGAGGGACTGGATTTCCACGACAAAGACCTCATGCCCCTCACCACCGGCATCTTCGGCGCCGAACCCTGGACCGAGGAAATGCGCCTGGACATCGAGGCCAAGATGGCCATCAACGCCATGAACATCTACGGCCTGTCCGAGATCATGGGCCCGGGAGTGGCCATGGAATGCCTGGAGGCCCGGGGAGGGCTCCATATCTACGAAGACCATTTTCTGCCGGAAATAATCGACCCGGAAAGCGGCGAGCCCCTCAAACCCGGACAGCGCGGGGAACTGGTCCTCACCACCCTCACCAAGGAGGGCTTCCCCCTCCTGCGCTTCCGCACCCGGGACCTCACCAGCCTGGATCACTCGCCCTGCCCCTGCGGACGCACCCACCGCCGCATGGACCGGGTCCTGGGCCGCTCCGACGACATGCTCATAATCCGGGGGATAAATGTCTATCCCGCCCAGATCGAAGCCATCATCCTGGAAACAAAGGGCCTGGCGCCCCACTATCAAATCCAGGTGGACCGCGTGAGCAACCTCGACCACATGGAAGTGAAGGTGGAACTGGCGGAAGATTTTCTCGACGAGGTGCGCCACCTTGAAGCCCTGACCCGCGACCTGACCCGCCGGCTCCGGGAGTTTTTGGGCGTCACGGCCCAGGTGCGCCTGGTCTCCCCCCGCTCCATCGGCCGCAGCGAAGGCAAGGCCCAACGGGTTGTGGATAACCGTTCGTCGTAGAAGGAGGACACATGAGCGCTCAACAACTGTCCATCTTCCTGGAAAACCAGCCCGGTCGGCTGGCCGAAGTGGTGGAGGCCCTGGCTAGGGCCGAGATCAACATCCGGGCACTCTCCCTGGCCGACACGTCGGAATTCGGCGTCTTAAGGCTCCTGGCCGACAAGCCCGAAGCGGCCCGGGCGGCCCTCCTCAAACAGGGCTTTCGGGCCCAGATCACCGAGGTGGCGGCCGTGGAGGTGCCGGACCGCCCCGGGGCCCTCAGCCGGGTGCTGAACGTCTTCAACACCGTGGGGGTGGCTGTTGAATACATGTACGCCTTCGTGGGCCGGCCCCGGCAGGGGGCCATAATGATCTTCCGCCTAAGCGACCCGGAAAAAGCCGCCCGCGTCCTGACGCCGGACATAGGCCGACTGGTCCCGTCGGCCGAACTTCTCTGAGGCTCCATGGGAAAAATCTTCCTCAAAGAACTGCGTCCGGGCTGGGAGGGGGAAGCCGACGGCCTGGTACTGAGCCAGAGCCTGGCCCGGACCAACCGGGGTGGGGCCTATCTGAACCTGGAAATGGGCGACCGTGCCGGACGCCTGGCGGCCAAAGTCTGGGACAACGCGGAAGTTTTGGCGGAAATACTGGCGGAAGGCGCGGTGGTTCGCTTCCGGGGCCACCTGGAAAATTACCGCGGCGCGCCGCAACTGGTCATTCGTGAGGCCCGGCCCGTGCCCGAGGCCGAACTTGACTGGGCCGACTACCTCAAGGCCGCGGCCCGGCCCGAAGCCGAAATGAAGGCCGATATTCTGGCCCTGGCCGCGTCCATTGCCGATGCCGATTTCCGCCGCCTGACCGAAGCCGCCTTGGCCGACCCCCAGGTGGCGGACCGCTTCTTTCTACTGCCGGCGGCCAAGCGTCTCCACCACGCCCACCTTCACGGCCTTCTGGAACACAGCCTATCGGTGGGACGCCTGGCCGCCTGGGCCGCCGCCCACTACGGCGGACTGCTCAACGCCGGCCTCTTGGTGGCCGGGGCCCTGCTCCACGACTTGGGCAAAGTTTGGGAATTCAGCCCGCCCCCCCGGATGGATTACACCACCCGGGGCCGCCTCCAGGGCCACGCGGTGCTGGGGGCCCGCTTCCTGCGCGCCCTGTCCGAGCGCTTGGGCGGATTCCCCGAGGAAAAGATGGACCTTCTCGAACACCTCCTCCTCAGCCACCACGGCGAGCCGGAATTCGGCGCTTCGGTTCGGCCCCAACTCCTGGAGGCCCTGGCCCTTCACCACCTGGACAACCTGGACGCCAAGCTGGAAGCCGTGGATGCCTTTTTGGAGGAAGGGACGGACAGGGAAGGCTGGAGTCCCTATCACCGGCTCCTGGGCGCTCATTTCCGCCGGACCCCGGCCCTGGCGCCGGGGCGGGCACCCCGACTTCCCATGGCCGAAGGCCCAAAGAGCCCCAAGACCGGCGAGACCGAGGCCCCCAAGACGCCGGACGAGGCCGGCCGACTCTTCTGATGCCCTGGGGTCTGGTCGGCCTGGAACAGCCCACGAGCCGTTTGGGGCGCCTTATCCAGGCCGGCCGCCTGCCCCACGCCCTCCTCTTCACCGGCCCCCCCGGCGGCGGCAAGAACAGCCTGGCCCGGGCCCTGGCCGCGGCCCTGAACTGCGCCGGACCCGACCCGGACCATAGCCCCTGCGGCCGCTGTCTAAGCTGCCGAAAGATAGCCCGGGACCTCCATCCCGATCTCGTCACCCTGGCCCCGGCCGCCGAGGAAGGACAGGAGGGCGGCCCCAAGTTCAAGCGGCGCATGATAAACATAAAGCAGGTAAGGGAACTGCGCCGGCAAATGGCTCTCCGGCCTTTTGAGGGCCGGGTCAAGGTCTTCATTCTGCTTGAGGCCGACCGCCTGGGCTGGGAAGCCGCTGGGGCCCTCTTGAAAACCCTGGAAGAGCCGCCCCCGGATTCGGCCCTATTCCTGACTTCGGCCGCCCCCGGCCAGGTCCTCTCCACCATCCGTTCCCGCTGCCTGACCCTCTGCCTGAACCCCCTCTCCCTTGAGGCCGTCTTGAGGGTTCTGAAGGAAGAGAAGGACATGGACGGGCCCGAAGCCCGACTCCTGGCCGCCCTTTCCGGCGGAGCCTTGGGCGCGGCCCTAGCCGGGGATTCGGAGGCGGCCTGGGCCAGCTGGCAGGCTCTTAATGATATTTTGGGGGCCGCCGACCCGGCGGATGGCTTGGCCCTGGCCTGGCGCTGGCCCGCTGGCTTGGACCGGGCGGCCTGGTCTGAAATTCTGGGCCTTTTGCGTCTGTGGTGGCGGGAGACCCTGCGCCTGGCCGCCTTAGGCCCGGAGGGGCTGGAAGGACCACCACCCCAGCCGGCCCAATTTATTTGGGCCGGCCGGCTGACCCCCACGGTTCAGGAGCGGGCGGCCCAGGCCCTGGAGCGGCTGGCCGAGGGTCTGGAGAGGGTCCCCCACAAGGCGGAACTGTTCTGGAGCAATTACTGGCTGGCAATAAGGCGGAATTTAGATGTTTGAGGCCCTGGAAATATCTGGGATGCCCTTGAACCCCTTTTCCAGGTCTTCATCCGTGGGTATATAGTCGTCCATCGTGCCTTCGTTGTATTGCATGTAAGCGCTCAGGTCGAAATAACCCGTCCCGGTCAGTCCAAACAAGATGATCTTGGATTCGCCGCGTTCCTTGCACCCAAGCGCCTCATCCATGGCCACGCGAATCGCGTGGGCGGATTCGGGCGCGGGCAATAAACCCTCCACCTTGGCAAAAATTTTGGCCGCCTCGAACACGCTTAGCTGTCCCACGGCCCTGGCCTCATCAAGATATCCGTCGTGAAAGAGCTGGGAGAGTATGGGGCTCATACCGTGATAGCGCAGGCCGCCGGCGTGGTTTGACGGAGGAATGAAGGTGGCGCCGAGGGTATACATTTTAGCCAGCGGCGTCACTTTTCCCGTGTCGCAAAAATCATAGGCGAATTTTCCCCGGGTCATGGACGGGCAGGCGGCCGGTTCCACGGCGATGAAGTAAGGGGAGGGCTTTCCGGCCAGCCTGTCGGCCATGAACGGCGCCATCAGGCCGCCTAGGTTGGAGCCGCCCCCGGCGCACCCTATTACCATGTCGGGGTATTGGTCATATTTTTCCAAGGCAGTTTTCGCCTCTAAGCCGACTATGGACTGGTGGATGAGCACCTGGTTGAGCACGCTGCCAAGCACGTATCTGTAACCGTCCGTGGTAACCGCTTTTTCCACGGCCTCCGAAATGGCACAGCCAAGGCTGCCGCCGGTGTCCGGGTCGTCGCTGAGAATCTTCCTGCCGATTTGGGTGGTATCCGATGGCGAAGGCGTGACCGCGGCGCCGTATGTTTCCATTACCGCCTTGCGATATGGTTTTTGCCGGGCCGAGACCTTTACCATGTACACCTTGCAATCCAGATCGAAATAACCGCAGGCCATGGACAGCGCCGTGCCCCATTGCCCCGCCCCGGTTTCCGTGGTGACGCCCTTGAGGCCTTGCTCTTTGGCGTAAAAAGCCTGGGCAATGGCGGAATTGAGCTTATGGCTACCCGAGGTGTTGCCCCCTTCATATTTGTAGTATATCTTGGCGGGCGTATCCAAGGCTTTTTCAAGATAATAGGCCCTGACCACGGGCGAGGGGCGGTACATTTTATAAAAATCACGAACAGGCGCCGGTATTTCAATGAATTCATCCTTGTCGTTAAGCTCCTGGTCTATGAGCCTGTCGCAGAACACCGGGCGAAGGTCATCGGCGGTCACCGGCTGTAGAGTGCCGGGATTTAAAATCGGCCTGTGCTGCGTTTTCATTTTTGCCCTGACGTTATACCAGGCTTTCGGCATTTCATCTTCCGACAAATATATTTTATAGGGTATTTTAGAATTCATTTCTTATCATCCTTTTCTAGAATGCTCCGGCGGCGCGAAATCGGAAAAAAAATATCACGAGTCGATGAAATTGGCAAGATTAAATTTGAAGGCGGCTTGGCGTCAGTCCAAATCACGGGCTCTATCCCAGAATATCCCAGAACAGTTTGCCTCCAAAGACCAGGCCCACCAGCATAACGGTGGCGTTCAAATCCCGCGTCCTTCCGCCCGCTGTTTTCATTATGATATAGACCAGCCAGGCCACGGCCAGGCTGTCGGAGATGCGCCAGGATAAGCCGATGAGGACCAAGGCCAGGATGGCTGGAAAGGATTCGGCCGGGTCATGGAAGTTCAGCCGGGTTATGGGTGAAAGCATATACCAGCCCACCACCACCAGGGCCGGGGCCACGGCGGAAAAAGGGATGGCCAGAAACATCGGGGCGCAGAAGAGGGCCAAAACGAAGCAGGCGGCCACGGTCAGGGCGGTCAGGCCGGTCCGGCCGCCCAAGGCCACGCCGGTGCCGCTCTCTCCATAAGCGGTGTTAGGGGAAATGCCCAAAAGACCGGTTATTATGACGGCCGCGGAATCGGCCACGAAGGCCCGCCCCAATTTATGCCGGTACTTGGCTTCGGCCTCTCGCCCCATGATGCTTAAAAGTCCCAGGAACCCCCCCAAACTGTCAAAAATGGCCAGGAAGAGGAAGATGAGAACCGCCGAAACGAAATCCTGGTCGGTCAGGCGCGAGAAATCCATATCCAGCCAGAGGGAGGCCGGGCTGGGCGGCAGGCTCAGTCTCAGACTTTCGGCCGGGAGGATGGTTACGCCCAGGGGCAAGCCAATCAGGGTGGTCAGGATGATGCCGGTTAGGATAGCGTAACGGAATTTTAAGGCCAAAAGCACGGAGGTCAAGAAAAGGCCGATGAAAAATAACTGGATGTCCGCTTGCCTGAGGTCGCCCAAGGCGGGCAGTCCGTTGCTGAAGTAGATGACCCGGCATTCTATGAGCCCCAGGCCGGCGATGAGCAGCCCCACGCCGCCGCAGACGGCGTATTGCAGGCAGGGGGGGATGTCCCGGAGAATTTTTTTCCTCAGCGGAGACAGGGACAGCCCCAAAAATATGACCCCGGCCGTCAGGACCGCGGCCGTGGCCTGGGGCCAGGTAAGGCCCATGCTCAAAATGACCACAAAGGCGAAGATGGCGTTGATGCCCATGCCCGGCGCCACGGCAAAGGGAAGATTGGCGATGAAGGCCATGCAAAGCGAACCCAAAATCGCGGCCAGGGCCGTGGCCGTGAAAAGGGCTTCGGCCGAAGCCCCGGCCTGGGCCAGGATGGCCGGGTTGGCCGCCAGCACATAAACCATGGCGCAGAAAGTGGTCAGTCCGGCGCTGATTTCCACAAAGGGCCGGCTTTGATGTTCCTTAAGCTTGAACATTTTTCTTCCTTTCAGCCTGGTTATGATGCCCGGTGCATGACCATGAGGACCCCGGCGCCGAAGTCGAGGGCGGCCGCGGATTCAGCCAGTTCGTTGCTCAGGCCCCTGGACCGGCTGAGGGTTTCCCGGTAAAGGGGATAGAGGCAGCCGGCCAGGCTGAGCCCGGAAACGTCCCCGCCCTGGGGCAGGAGGGACAAAAGGTCGCCGGCCCGGCCGTCGATCCTGATGGCGGCCGGCCCCCGAAGTGTGAAAAAATTCCAGGGGCCGTGACGGAAGCGAACCCTCAAGGCGCCGAAGTCCGGGTGGGCCGGGAGCTGGAGATTGGCGAAAGTCATGTCCCAGCGCCCGCCCAAGGCCCCCAGGACATCTATTTCCAAAAATCCCCTTGCCCGTACCAAGGCCAGGGCAAGTTCAAAATCCGTCTCATCCTTGGCCGCGGGGCGGCGGAAAACTTCCGCCCCTTCCGCCGCCAGGGCCGTGCGGGAAGCCTCATCCAGGGAGTCGAAATCGCCCGCCAGGAGGTGGACCGGCCAGCCCAGGGACCGGGCGATTCGCCCTCCGCCGTCGGCCCCGGCCACCAGGTCGGCCGGGCCGGGCCGGGCCGGCCAATCCGGGGGCGGCTCAAAGTCGCCGTTTAGGAAAATATAGGCCTTTCCTCCCGGCCCCGGGGGAGGGGCGGTCATAGAATGTTCATGAAGCCCGTCTCCAGAACCTCCCGGGCGTAGTCGGCCGCAGGCCGGTCGGGGGGCAGGGCCGGCACAAAGGCCGGCCCCGGTTCGGAGTCGGCGCCGTGGACGCGCAGAAGAAGGCCGACATGGAGCAGCCGGTTGGCGGCGGCGCCCAAAACCGGCATGGGCGCCTTAAGGCGCCGGGAGAGTTCGCGGAAGGAGGTCGGGCGACCGATGGGTTCGGCCCGGTAATTGGCCGCGACCAGTTCCATGACCCGGGCCGCGAGTTCCAAGGCGCCGCGCCAGGTGGGCGGAGGGTTTAGGAGGAAAAAGCCCCGCCCGGTGGTCAAAAGGTCGGCCAGGCGGCGGGTCAGTTCCCCCCCCCCCAGGACGATCTGCCAACTGACGTAGAGGCCGATGAGGAGGAGGGGCACCAGGGCGAAGCTGCCGTAGATGGCGTTGTAGTCGGACAGCTTGAACATTATCTTCAAGTAGAAGGTTTGGAAGAGCTGAAAGATCACCCCGGTGACGAGCCCGCCGGCCAGGCATTCCAGCCAGCGGGCCAGGCCTCGGCTGAAGTAGGCGTAAGCCCAGCTCAGGACCAGGCACCACATGAAATAGGGGAAGGCGATGACGAGGAGGGAAATCAAACCCGTGGGATCAATGCCGAAGGGCATGGACCAGTTGCGGAGGGTCAGGCCGGTGAAAAAGACGTTGATGGTCACGGCCGCCATGACCAAAAGGGGCATTATGACCAGGATTGTGAAATAGTCCAGAAGCCGGTGAATGACCAGGCGGGGGGGATGGAAGCCGAAAATTCGGCCGAAAGCCGTCTCCATGACCATCAGGAGCCGGCACCCGGCCCAGAATATGAGCCCCAGGGCCACGAAGGCCATGAGGCTGCCGGAATAGTTGCTGATGAGGTTGTCGGCGAACCCTTTGAGCCGGATAAAGATATAGACCTGCACTTCCGGGTCGGCGAATTCCACATAGCGGTTGATGGCGTCGTCCAGGGCCGCTTCCAGGCCGAAGCTCTTGGCCACGGTGAAGCACAGGGCCAACAGGGGCACCAAGCCCAGGAGGCTGTAATAGGTCAGGGCGGCGGCCTTTAGCGGCCAGTCGAGTATGCCGGCCTGTTCCAGCTTGTCGTAGGTGTCCATGACCTTATCGGACAGGTTTAAATTTTTGAAATTCACCCTCACGGCCCTCCCCGGCCGAAAATTTTATAATTTATTAAGGCCCAGAATTTTTAGCTTCTTGTGGAGGCTGGTGCGGTCCAGATTCACGGCCTCGGCGGTCTGGGTTATGTTAAGTTCGTGACGCTCCAACTGGCGGCGGAAATAGCGGCGCTCGAATTCCGCCCGGGCCTCTCTGAAGGGCAGGTCCATGAAATCATCGGCCGGAAAGGACAGGGCGGGCGCGGCCCCCCGGCCTTCGGGGCCTATGACCGGGCCGGGGGTCATGATGGCCAGGCGCTCTATGGTGTTTTTAAGTTCCCGCACATTGCCGGGCCAGGCGCGACCGGTCAATTCCAGCATCATTTCCGCGGAAATGGTCTTGGCCCCCAGGTTGTGGGCCCGGGTATAGGAGTCGAGAAATTCGGCGGCCAGGGCGGGAATATCCGAAGCCCTCTCCCTTAAGGCCGGCACTTTCAAGGAGACCACGTTAAGCCGGTAGTAAAGATCGGCCCGGAAATGGCCGCGCCGTATCTCTTCCTCCAGGTTCTTGTTGGAGGCGGCGATGACGCGGACATCCACCCTTATGGTCTTGACCCCGCCGACCCGTTCGAATCTCTGCTCCTGGAGTATCCTTAAGATCTTGGCCTGGGTCTTGAGGCTCATGTCGCCTATCTCGTCGAGGAAGAGGGTGGAGTTGTGGGCCTGGTCGAAGCGGCCCTTCTTCTTGGCGATGGCCCCGGTGAAGGCGCCCTTTTCGTGGCCGAAGAGTTCGCTCTCCACCAATTCCTCGGGAATGGCCGCGCAATTAACCTCCACCATGGGCCGGTCGGCCCTTGGGGATAGTTGGTGAATGGCCCGGGCCGCCAGTTCCTTGCCCACCCCGTTCTCCCCGGTGATGAGGACCGAAGCCGGGGTGGGGGCTACTATTGCCATGGCCCGCCTAAGCTCCAGCATGGCCATGCTCTGGCCGGTCATGGCCGGGCTCCGGCCGGTCCGGGTTTTCAGCATCTGGTTTTCGGCGGCCAGCCGGTGAAAGCTCAGGGCCCGCTCCACGGTCAAGAGCAGCTTTTCGGCCGTCAGGGGCTTTTCAATGTAGTCAAAGGCCCCTTCCTTGACGGCCCGGACCGCTGTTTCTATATTGCCGTGGCCGGAAATGACCACCACCGGCAGGCCCGGAAAGTCCTCCTTTATGCGGCATAAAACCTCGAAACCCTCCTCGGCCTCGCCCATCCACAGATCCAGAAGAACCATTTCCGGCGTTGCCTCGTCCAGCCTTTCCAGGGCTTCCGCGGCGGAGGAGGCCTGGGCCACCAGGTAGCCCTCGTCGCCCAAAAGGCCCCCCACGGTTTGGCGGATATCCCTTTCGTCGTCAACTATCAGGATGGTGTCCGGCACGAAAGTTTTGGCTCCTGTCTTGGCTCTAAATAATCAAAGTCAAGAGGACGGCGTCTTCGCCGTCTTCGTAATAGCCAGATCGCCGACCCGTGACTTCAAAGCCGAAAGAGCGGTAGAGCTCCCGGGCTTCGAGGTTGGCGGAGCGGACTTCCAAAAAGAAGGCCCCCACTCCCGCCCGGCGGCCCACGGCCAGCATGGCCCGCAAAAGGCGCCGGGCCAGGCCCCGCCTTCGGTATTCCGGCCGCACGGCCAGGTTCAAAAGGTGAGCCTCCGGCTTAAGCAGCCAGAAGAAACAGTGGGCCGCCAGAGTCGGCGGAGGGCCGGTTTCCCGGCGGTCCGTCTTGAGCCCCAGGGCCAGGGTGAAGGGGCGGGCGAATTCGCCCAGGAAATTGGCCTCGGTCCAGGGCCGGGCGAAGGCCAGATTCTCCAGGTCCATCACCTCGTTTAGATCGTCCGAGGAGAGGCGCGCCAGGTGGAAGGCCATTCTTCAGACGGCGCTTAGGGCCAGGAGGCTGGCCGCCAGGCCGCCCAGGTAAAATGGAAAGGCCCTGGTTTCCAGAAAGACGGCCAAACCCAACAGCCCCGCGAAGGGCAGGAGGTTGTAGATGAAGCCCAGATTCAGAAGCAGAGTCTGGGGGGCCAGGGCGGCGGCTGCGCGGATGAGGTGAATGTTTATAAAGGACGCGGCGGCCAAAACAGCGGCGGACAGGGCCAGGGTGACCACCAGGCCCCGGAGATTGCGCCGCATGAACCGTGGCTCCCGGCCCGCGGTCAGGTCGGCCCGGATCCGGGCCAGGACCTTGGGCATGAGCCGGCGGCAGCTGAAATCAATGAGGCCCATGACCTTGGCCCATGCGGGCACCGTGAGAAAGGCGATTACCAGCATGGCTTGGGTGGGCTCGCCGGCCCCTAACGGCCCCGCGGCGGAAGGGGCGGGGCAGCTTTTCACCCAGGCGATGAAGGCCGCGCTGACGGCCAGGCTGGCATTGGGGGTGATCTGGCCTCCCAGGGGCAGGGCGGCCAGCCACAGGAGTTCGGCCGAAAGCCCCATCCAGACCCCGAAACCGACCTCGCCCGCGGCCAGGCCCAAAATCAGGCCGGCCATGAGGGGCCGCCCCAGCATGAAGGGACCGAAGACCTGCTTGTCGAGGTTTAAAATGGCGCCGAGCAGAACCAGAGAGGGGAAAGCGGCCCAAAGGGAGGGGTCAGTCATAGTCATGCTTCGAGGCCCGCCACCTGACGCACTTGGCGTTGGGCACGGACTGGAGAATGACCGAAAGCCCCTGGCGCTCCAGCCGGGCCAGGGCGGCCAGGTCTTCCCGGCGGGCGAAAAAAGTTTCAGTCAGGCGCAGGCCTTGGTCGCGGGAGCGCTGATCCAACTGGTTGCCCAGGTTCAGTTCCGCCAGGTCCAGGCCGTCCGCGGCGGCCTTCAGCGCGTCGGCCAGGCTCTTGAAAAGCAAAAAAACGCGCCTGCCCGCCAGTTCGGGGCTGGACAAAAAACCGGCCAGGTCCGCCAAGGGGCGGAAATGGGCCTGGCTGATCTCCGGCGGCAGGCCCAGGCGCATGATTGCCTGGGCCATGGGGTCGCCGGCCGTGTCGTCGTCGGCCACAACGATGACCTCCGCCTTAAGGTAAGGCGCCCAAGCTGCGGCTATCTGGCCGTGTATCAGCTTGCAATCCACTCGGGACCAGACCAGGATCACTCTCCGCCTCACATAGCTCGGCCCTGGCCCAGAAGCTCGCCGGCCACGTTGATGCTCTTGCGGCCGTATTCGCCTATGGTCTGGGCGGCCTCGGACAAGGTGGCCCGGCCCCGGAGCTGAACGGCCTTGAGCAGCATGGGCAGATTGGCGCCGGAGAGAACTTCCACCCGGCCCTCGGCCAGAAAAGACAGGCTGATGTTGGAAGGGGTTCCCCCGAACATATCCGTCAAGACGAGGACCCCCGCCCCCCGGTCCAGGGTCCTTATGGCCGCGCCCACGGCCTCGCGCAGGGATTCCGGGCTGCGGACGCTGTCTATGGAAACCGTCAGGCAGCCTTCCAGGCCGCCGACGATGAATTCGGCCGTCTTCAGAAGCTCCTGCCCCAGGGCGCCGTGGGTGACTATGACCAGGCCAATCATGATTTTGGCTGCCTTGAGTCTATCTCACGATGACGCAGACTCAAATTGCCGGGAAAAATCCGGCCCAAGGAGTCCTTGAGGGCCCTGGCCACGGCCACGCTGCGGTGCTGGCCCCCGGTGCAGCCGACGGCTACGGTCAGATAGGACTTGCCTTCCTTCTGGTAAAGCGGCAAGAGGTAGGTCAGCATTTCCAGGAAGCGCCCCAGGAAGCCTTCCGTTTCCGGGGCGCCCATCACATAGTCGATGACGGCCTGGTCGCGACCGTCCAAGGGGCGCAGATGGTCGAGATAGAAGGGGTTGGGCAAAAAGCGCACATCCACCATCAGGTCGGCCTCCGGGGGCAGCCCGTTTTTAAAGCCGAAGGACAGTATTTCCATGGACATGCTCCGGCTGGCGCCGTCATGGCTGAAGCGTTCCAGAACCAGTTCCCTTAAGGCCGGGGCCTTCAGGGCGCTTGTGTTTATGACCTCATCGGCCGCCGTCAGCAAGGGCTGAAGCTGCTCCCGCTCGGCCCGGATGCCCGCCACCAGATCGCCTTGTGGGGCCAGGTGGTGGGGCCGCCTGGTTTCCGAAAAGCGTTTGACCAGGGCTTCCTCGGCCGCGTCGATGAAGAGGAGGCTGAGTTCATAACCCAGTTCGCGGGCTTCCTTGAACCGGGCCTCGAAGTGGCTGGCCAGTCCCGGCTCGCGGGCGTCCATGCCCACGGCCAAGCGGATAAAGCCGCCGCTCTCCTTGCGCAGGGCCAGGAATTTTGGGAGCAAATCAGCGGGCAGGTTGTCTATGGTCAGGTAGCCTAAATCTTCCAGGGCCTTGAGTACCGTACTCTTGCCCGACCCGGAAAGGCCCGTGACCACCAGAAGACGACCGTGGGAAGTTTGAGCCATGAAAGAATGTCCTTACTGCCTACGCAACGCTCTCCGGCCCGGCATCGGCGGCCTCGCGCATCAGGCGATCCAGAACGCCGTTGATGAAGGCCACCGAATCGTCCCCCCCGTAGCTCCTGGCTATTTCCAGGGCTTCGTTTAAGCTGACCCGGGGGGGGGTATCCTGGAGCATCTCGTAATAGGCCAGCCTGATCAAGCCGCGGTCCACCGGGGACATTCGCCCCAAGGTCCAGTTTACTGCGGCCCGGCCTATCTCGGCGTCCAGCCTGTCCTGGAGGGCGGCCACCCCGAAAAACATTTCCCTGGCCAAGGGCCAGGCCCGGCTAAATTCGCGGACCGAAAGGCCCAGGACTTTCTCCGGGTCGTTTTCCGGGCTGAAGGCGGCTTCAAAGGCTTCCGCCGCGGCTGCGGGGGCCCCGCCTTCCAAGTCGCGCTGGAAAAGAAGTTTCAGGGCCAGTTCCCGGGCCAGGCGGCGGAGGCCGGGCCTCCGGGCCGGGCCGGAAGGGTCGGGGTCCATCAGGCCCGGTCTATGGTCTGGTCCATGACCCGTAAAAGGCTGACCATTTCCATGGCCGAAAGGGCCGCGTCAAAACCCTTGTTGCCGGACTTTGTCCCGGCCCGCTCCACCGCCTGTTCAATGGTGTCGCAGGTCAGAACCCCGAAGGCCACCGGGATGCCGGAGGCCAGGGAGACCTGGGCCAGGCCCTTGGTCACCTCGGCGGCTACATACTCAAAATGGGGCGTGGCCCCCCGGATGACGGCGCCCAAGGCCACTATGGCGTCGTGGCGGCCGGATTCAGCCAGTTTTTTGGCCGCCAGGGGCAGTTCGAAAGCCCCCGGGGTACGCACCACGACCAGGTTATCCTCCTCGGCCTCGTGACGCCTTAGGGCGTCAAGGGCGCCCTCCAGGAGGCGCTCGGTCAGGAAACCGTTGAACCGGCTCACCACCAGGGCCGCCCTAAGCCCCCTGGCGCTCAGTTGTCCTTCCAGTATTTTCTTCATGCCGCTCACTTTAATCAGCGCTTCCCTTAAAGTTTTCAGGGGCTCTGGTTTCCTCCAGGTTCAGGGCGTGGCCCATCTTCTGGCACTTGGTCCTCATATAGCGGTAGTTTTCCGGCCGGGAGGGAACTTCTATGGGCACCCGTTCCACCACTTTCAGGCCGTAGCCTTCCAGGCCCACTATTTTGGTGGGGTTGTTGGTCATGAG
>Ga0099364_10008140_pt1 | contig 14812 bp, 11 predicted proteins | sample TergutTh196P3_FD_73070 | JGI IMG/M metagenome (GOLD analysis project Ga0099364, IMG submission 73070) | Microcerotermes parvus P3 segment gut microbial communities from Pointe-Noire, Republic of the Congo - Th196 P3 | ecosystem: Host-associated > Arthropoda: Insects > Digestive system > Gut ... | reverse complement strand
GTGCCTGCACATTTGGCACTTCGAGAAACAGCCTGTTAATAAAGGTGGCGGTGTCCTCCCGGTGTTCAAGAATATATTGCAAATGAAAGAAACTACCTACACCATTACTTTCAGCGGAGGTGCGTCCAACGCCACCGGTACTATGGCGGACATAGAGGTTGAGGCGGGGGATAGTTTCACGATACCGCCGAATAATCCGCCAAACAACGGCTTCCGACGAAGCGGGTACACCTTCAACGGATGGACTATTTCGGGGAGCGGGTATTCCGGTAACATTGTCGTTGGGACGGTGATTGATAATATCAGCGAAGACATCACCCTCACGGCGAGATGGCGGGCGGTTCCGACAACCACGACTACCGAAGCAACTACGACTACCGAAACGACTACGACTACATTCTCTACCACCACCCCACCAACTACAACGAATGAGACCACGACAACACCCGAATCAACAACGGCAAGCGAAACAACTTCCGAGACTACGGCAACTTCTGAAACTACGGCAACTTCCGAAACTACAGCCACTTCCGAGACTACGGTCACTTCAGGTACTACAGTCACTTCGGGTACTACAGTCACTTCGGGTACTACAGTCACTTCGAGGACTACGGTCACTTCGAGGACTACGGTCACTTCCGTCACTACAGTCACTTTGGATACTACGGCTACTTACGAAACGACCGCGACAAGCGAATCAACCCCTCCCGAAACGGCTGCCACAACGGCAAACACCACTTCACGACCTGTAACGGTGATTACGACGGCGGCTTCGGCACAAACAACCGATTCTGCCACTGCCACTGCGGCTACATCGTCCACGTCCGCTAATTCTGTAGAGACCCAACCACCGTTAAAAATCGTAGTTCCCGGCCCGAACGGCGGTGACGGCGGCGATGATTCGGGCATAACCTTAACAATCGAGGGATTGCCGTGGGGGGTCATGGTAATTATCGTGAATCCCGATGATAATGAAGTCGCGCAGGAAGATTACAACAGATTCACATCGAGCCTTTCGGCGTTCATCTTCGCAGACAACGACGAAGTCAAGAAATTAATCGTGCTGTACGACATCACCTTGGTGAGACACAATGATGACGGTTCGACTATGCTTGACGAAAACGGCAAACCGCTTATTTACGACCCGCAGAAAGATAATGTCGAATTGAAACTCACCCTAAACGGTGAAGTCTTGAAAAATCTCGAAGGATTGGGAATTATCTACGAGAAACATTCCGGCGAATTGACCCGGTTGGAACACACCTACGACAAAGAAGAGGGCGAAATCTCGTTCACGGCGAAATCTTTCAGCCTTTACGGTGTGGTCGCGAACGACCCCGACTACATTCCGACCGTTCCCGGCGAGACTACGACTCCTACTTCGGGAAACACCACCCCGAAAGGCGGCGTTATGCTGAATGTAATCCCTGCTATACTTGCCGCGGGGATCACGGGAATCGCAGCGTGTAAAAGAAAACGGAAATAATAAAAATAGCAATCCCCCGAATAATTCAATCGAATTATTCGGGGGATTCTGTTAATTATTACTCAAGATTTTCCAGATATTCCAATATTGCGGCGATACTTCCGCTGTTGTTATCACACACGACTATATCTGCCGACTCTTTTATAACATCTTCCGCATTTTCGACTGCCACCCCTAAATCCGCCATTTGCAGCATTTCGTGGTCGTTCATGTAGTCCCCTGCCGCAATTATATAGTAATCGCGCAGGTCGGTCAGTTCGAGTAGTTTTTTGAACCCAACCCCCTTATTAATCCCCTGCGGCAGAAATTCATAGAACATCGGCCCGGAACGTACCGCATGAATGGATTCACAGGGATTAGCCACGACATATTCAATCATACCATCGATTTTCTCGGGTGAATCCACGAAAAGCACCTTCACCCATCCGTTTTCTTCCCCCTGCGGAATTTCGCTGTAGCGACACCGAATCGGTTCAATCTTACCGTAAGCTATATGGGCTTCTTCATACTCATTACTGCGCGGAACGTAAATTTGCTCATCAATGAGAATCTCCATACCTATGTCGGGGAAAACATCCATGATTTTCTCGATGTATTCCCTGCTCTTCTTGTTGAGGCTACACTTCCACAAGAAATTTCCCGCATTGAAATCGTAAACCGCCGCCCCGTTGAAGATTACGGCGGGGATTTTAAGCAACTCACCCAGTTCGTCCGTGACTGCTCGTGCTAAAGCCACCCCTCGCCCTGTCGCGACCGTAAACAATCCGCCATTTTGAATAAACTTCGAGATTGCGACTTTATCGGATGATAGAATCCGCTTATCATCGGTCAGAAGTGTACCGTCAGCATCGGTGATTAACAGCATTTTACTGAATTTCATTCAGAACCTCCAAAACTTTCAAAAAATATTCGGGCAATTCGCTGTTGTACTCAACATACTCTCCCGACTTCGGGTGAACGAACCCCAACTTCCGTGCATGGAGACACTGTGAATCCAGCCCGAACAACTCCGATAATTTACAAGCTTTTCGATTACCGTAAACAAAATCCCCCGCGACCGGATGCCCGATATAAGCCATATGCACACGAATCTGGTGGGTTCGACCTGTTTCGAGCCTTAAGCGCAAATGTGTAAAAGAATCATACCACCCTATTACCTCATAATGGGTGACTGCTTCTCGTGCGTTTTTTGTCGTGACACACATTTTCTTTCTGTCAGAGACACTCCTCCCGATTGGGGCGTTCACCGTCCCGGTTTCCGCCTTGAGCCGCCCGTGAACCACTGCTTCGTATTCGCGGGTCATGGTGTGTTCTTTCAATTGCTCGGCGAGGGATAAGTGCGCCGCATCATTTTTTGCGGCTACAAGCAGTCCGCTTGTGTCCTTGTCAATTCTGTGAACGATTCCCGGGCGAATCACCCCGTTAATACCCGAAAGTGACCCCCCGCAGTGGAACATCAAGACATTCACAAGCGTACCCGTATAAATCCCGGAGGCGGGATGTACAACCATGCCTTTCGGCTTGTTAACGACTATCAGGGAATCGTCCTCATGACAAATATTGAGCGGAATATTCTCCGGAAGAAAAACGGCGGGTTCCGGTTCGGGAACATTCAAGACAACCTCATCACCGATTTTAACAATCAGCTTTTTGGAAGCCGTCACTATTCCGTTTACCGTACACCCACCCGACTCGATAAGCGCAGTAGCCGCCGACCGAGTCAATTCCGGGATATTCACACTCAAAAACTTATCTAAACGCTCACTTAATTCTGCCTTGATTCTGTAGTCGTTTGTTTTTTTCTCTTTAGTATTCACTGTTGAAGCCTTTTTCTTCCGGATTTTCGTGCGATTCTTCGGACGTTTTTTCTTCCTGCTCTTCTTTTCTGTTGGAGGGCAAAGCCTCGTCTGCAAACTCACACGCCTTTTTCACCCGGTACTCTCTGATTTCATCTCCAACTACCATAATGAACAACATCGAAGCCCCAACCACCGCACACATATCCGCAAAGTTGAATATTGCGAATTGAATAAATCGAAGTTCAATAAAGTCAATCACGTAACCCAGACGGATTCTGTCAACCAGATTACCGGTACCGCCGCCGATGATTAATGCCAGTGCCGCAATTGTCCATTTCGATTTGATTCTGCCCGAGAACAAAACCACAATCGTACCGATTAAAAACAAACTCACAAACAAAATCAAGAAACTCGTCATCCCGCGCAAAACCCCGAACGCCGCACCATAATTGCGGATATAGGTGAAGTTTACCAACTCTAAACTACCTATTCGGAGCCCGCGAACAGAACTTCCCAAATCAATGTGTTTGACAACCAGCCATTTAGTCAGAATATCGATTCCCACCAACAATGCGGAAATGATAATCGCAATAAATGCCGCTTTACGGCTCTTAAGATTTAACAACTCCGCTACACCTCTCACAAAGTCCCTCTTCGATTTTCTCGCTGTAAATCCAGCATCTTGCGCATTTCTCGCCTTCCGCTTTCTCAACGGTGATTTCAAGCGTTTCCCCGCCGCTCTGCAATTCGACCTGCGATACTATACACGCAGCAGCCAACTCGGCGAAAACACCGCTCAAATCCTCATTCGTGCGGAGAATCACCTTCGCCTCAAGCGATTTACCGATTACCTTCTCGTTACGTTTGATTTCCAACGCCGCCAGAACACTCTCACGGATTTCACGAATTTTTTCCCACTTTTGCACGAATTCATCACTCACCTCAACACCCGATTTTTCCGGCATTGAATTGAACACCACACTCGTCAAATCATCGGTGGACTTTTTAGGAAGTTCTTCCCATATTTCTTCGGCAGTGAAGCAGATAATCGGTGCGACCAATCGAACTAATCCGCTTAAAATGTGATAAATAACCGTCTGCGCTGAACGCCGCAACAACGATTTCTCTCCTTCACAATAAAGCCTGTCTTTGATTATATCGAGATAGAAACTCGACATATCGACAACGCAAAAATGATTCAAAGCGTGATAAGCCCGATAAAAATCCAGCTCTTCATAAGCGTTGAGAACCTTCTCAATCAACTCATCAAACTTGAGCAATGCCCACTTATCCAACTCGACCAACTCGCCCGACTCGACTGTATCGGAATCAGGGTTGAACCCCTCACCGTTACAGAGGTTTCCCAGTATAAACCGAGCCGTGTTACGGATTTTTCGATACACTTCCGACAACTGCGCCAACATCTCATGCGACACACGAATATCCGAATGATAATCGAGGGAAGCCACCCACAAGCGCAGAACATCTGCCCCGTATTTATTTATGACTTCTTCGGGGAGGATAACGTTTCCTTTGGATTTCGACATCTTTTCGCCGTTACCGTCAACAATCCAACCATGCGAGCAGACCGCCTTGTACGGCGCGCGACCATATGCGGCAACACTCGTCAACAGCGAAGACTGAAACCACCCCCTGAACTGGTCTGCACCCTCCAGGTACAGGTCGCACGGGGATTCCAATTCGTCGCGTTGCTCTAAAACCGCCGCATGAGTACAGCCGGAATCGAACCAAACATCGAATATATCAAGCTCTTTCGTGAATTTATCGGCACCGCATCCACACTCACACTTGAGGGAGGACGGCAGAAACTCCGCCGGCTCTTTCGCGTACCAAGCATCGGAGCTTTCTTCCCTAAACAACGCAGAAATCGCCGCGATTGTCTGTTCGTTGATGATTTCCTTACCGCAATCACCGCAATACAGAATCGGGATAGGAACTCCCCATCTTCGCTGACGTGAAATGCACCAGTCGCTTCTGTCTTTTACCATGTTTAACATTCTGTCCTTACCCCACTCGGGAATCCACTTCGTAGCCTCGACTTCGCGGATTGTCTCAGTCGAGAATTTATTTACCGCGCAGAACCACTGGTCGGTCGCACGATAGATAATCGGCTCTCTGCATCTCCAACAATGCGGATAAGAGTGAACCAATTTTTCAATGCCGAGCAACAAGCCCGCCTCTTCCAAGCGTGCCGCAATCGGCTTACCCGCTTTATCGGTGGTCAATCCCGCTATGAAATCGCCGGAATCAGCCGTCATTATACCGTTTTCATTCACGGGAACAATAATCTCAAACATGGGTGAACCATCAGAATTCTTGTAAGAACCGCAAACCTCATAGTCTTCCACGCCGAATCCCGGCGCAGTGTGAACACACCCGGTTCCGCTTTCAAGCGTTACGTGATTTCCCACAATAACAACCGACTTCCTGTTAAGGAATGGGTGCGCCGTCTCGATTAAATCAAGTTCTTTACCTTTATAGCTACCGACTAACTCATAATCGGTGATATTGCATGATTCGGCGACCTTTTCGGCTAGTTCCTTCGCAACGAGAATAAATTCTCCCCCGGTCTTTATAAAAGTATACTCATACTCAGGGCCTAACGAAATCGCCAGATTTCCCGGAAGTGTCCAAATAGTTGTCGTCCAAATTGCGAAATAGGTTTTAGATAAATCGATGCCGTCAACATTCGCGAAAACGCCCTTATCATCCGTAACCGGAAACTTCACGAATGCCGAGTAACATTCATCATCTTTATACTCGATTTCAGCTTCGGCTAACGCAGTCTTACAGTCGGCACACCAATGAACCGGCTTAAGTCCCTTATAAATGTAGCCTTTCTTGTACATCTCACCGAAAATCTCGATTTGTCTCGCCTCAAAATCCGGGGCAATCGTAACATACGGATTATCAAAATCCCCCCAGACCCCCAAACGCTTAAACTGCGCCTTTTGCTCATCAAGGCATGACATGGCGAAGTCACGACATTCTTTACGAATCCGAACCGGGGAAATCTTTTCTTGATTGTCGGAGTTCAGTTGCTTAACCGCTTTCAATTCTATAGGAAGCCCATGACAGTCCCATCCGGGAATGTATGGTGAATCAAACCCGCTCATAACCTTATACTTGACTATGATGTCTTTCAAAGTCTTATTCAAAGCCGTACCGAGGTGAATATTACCGTTAGCATACGGCGGCCCGTCATGAAGAATGTACTTCTTGCGGGATTCCTTTGAATTCTTTTCCTGTAATTTATAATAGATTCGGTTCTTCTCCCAATCGGAAAGGCGCAACGGTTCTCTTTCAGACAGATTCGCCCGCATAGGAAAACCGGTTTTCGGCATATTAAGCGTGGATTTGAAATCCTGTTGCATTGTTAATGACCCCTTTTTACTTTCTATTTAGATTTGGATTTAGCCATCGTGTTTTTATCGAAAAAAATCTCGTTAGTCTTTCTGACATCGGTTTTAGAAGCTAAAGCCGCAACCTCCCCCGTGTCTCCCGCGTCAAGCGCAGACAGGGCGGCTAAATCACTCGTTTCACTGCTCAAAGCAAGAATCGCATCCAACTTCATGCCGATGACTTCGTCATCCCGCGGTTCACCGTGTTCGCCGGCAAATTCATCCACATCTATCTCGAATTTCCGTGCATCGTCCCCGTTATTACCGTTGTTTCCCGAATTAGCGTTATTACCGCCGGGTTTCTGCTTGTTTTGATTATGTTGTTCGTTTCTCTTGCGGTTTCTGTTATTTCGATTGTTTTCTCTGCCGTTTTCCCGCGGTTCGGGTATATATTCTTTGAGTTTAGGCTCACCGGAATAACTCTTCAACGCTTCCCGGATGAACTCATTCTCGCAGACTTCACTGATTTTCTCGATTGATTGTATATGCTGCTTATAATTATCCACCACCCGCTGCTTAAACTCGGCGATTTCGGTGGTAGTCCTGTGCAAAACTTCTTTTTGATTGTCGGTAAGCAAATTCATCGCGTTTTGAATATCGGCGGCGCGTTTCTTCGCTGTTTCGATAATCAAAGCCGCTTCTTCTCCCGCTGCGGCGATTTCATTCTCCCCGCGCTCTTGGAGTTTACGGCGTTCCTCTTCCGCTTTTTTAAGAATTGAATCCGATTTCGACTGTGCCTCCTCAATTATCTCGGCTGCTTTCCTTTTAGAATCGGCAATCAGTGCGTTTCCTTGCCTTTGCGCCCCGAGGAGCGCGTCTTTGAGCGTATCTTCGTCTTCGCGATACTCACGGATTTTATCGGCGAGCACTTCCAACTTTTTTTCGAGCTCTTCGTTTTCTTTTTGCATACGAGAAAAATCGAGAGAAACATCCCTCAAAAAATCCTCTACCTCATCCGTTTTATAACCCCTCAGCACCATTTCAAACTTCTTTGAAGCTATTTCTTTTGCACCCATACAGATTTCCTTTCGGTTACAGAAAAATTTTTAGAGTCGCAACTACTTTCGTTGCACCTCAATACAACAACTTTAAGTAGCGAAATTCTCTAATCCCGCTACTCAAGCCGTTTTTGCCTTTTTAAAAGGTCCCGTCTTAAGACCCGAACAAACCATCTTCAAACGAAACTTCCTCATAAACATCGCCGCCAAGGTCGCAATTCTCCGGAACAAACGTCCACGAATTTCCGAGCCTTACTATCTTACCGTCGATAGAATAAGTAACACCGCTCAAAAAATCAGCCATTCTGGTGACTGCGTCTTTGTTCGCACTCTCGGTATTGACCACTACCGAATACCCGTTTTTCAGGTCGTTAGCTGCTTTTTTAGACTCCTGCTGCCAGTTGTGACCTTCAAGTTTGTAGAGACGCAGGTTATGCCTAACTTTTTCTACCATACGCACGACCTTTTTTTCGGTGTTCGACGACATCATTTCGCTGTCGTACTCGTTTTCGTAGTTGTTGTCCAAAGCAAGATTGTCCTCCACTTCATAATTATCCTTCTTTGTGATGCTTGCGATAAACGATTTAAGCCCATTCATGTTGAGTTTCCTACCTTTCCTTTTTTAATACCTTTTATTTATTTGAATACCCGCTGATTCAAGCAAAGCGAAATCTCACGCTCCCCCGAATCAGTACCCGGTATTATTCACTTCCTGCCCCCGAACAAAACGCTCCCCAATCTGACCAACGTCGAACCGTACTGAATCGCCTCTTCAAAATCCCCGGACATACCCATAGAAAGTGTATCACAAGCCGCCTCCGACTCCCTCATAAATCCGGCACACTTCAAATCCTCGAACAGTCGCTGCATTTTTGCGAAATGTTTTGCGTTTTCATCATAAGTCCCAATCGGGGGAATTGTCATCAATCCGCACAATCGCAAATTCGAAAGCTCTGTGATTCTATGCGCCGATTCCAAAACAGAATCCGGAGAAAAACCATGCTTGCTCTCTTCCCCTGCTATGTTGACTTCTAAAAGAATATCTGTCTTGAGTCCGTTCAATGCCGACTGTCTATCAATTTCCAGTGCCAACTTTTCACGGTCAACCGACTGAATCAGCGAAACTTTTCCTATGATTTGCCGAACCTTGTTCGTCTGCAATCCGCCGATAAAGTGAACTTCAGCCGCTTTTGAATAACCGTCACATTTTTGAAGGAATTCCTGCACTCGATTCTCACCGAGCAAATTCAACCCGCAAGCGACCGCGGCATTAACTCTCTCGACTTCAACGGTTTTAGTCACCGCCATTATGCGAACACCGTCTCCGCTTTCGAAATTTCGTCCTGCTTTTTGAAGAGCCTTCTCCACCCTCTCCATGACCGACTTACAGTTATCGATTACATCTTGATGAGTACTCATATGTCACACGACCTTCCCGTCGTACAGATTTTTACCGCTAACAACTACCTCGTCATAAATCCGCAAATACCCCGGACGTTCGGTATTTTCAACTATCACAAAATCCTCTTCCGAACGCAACATATTGATTTTACGGAATTCAAGCACCGAACCGTTCCTGATATAAACCCCGCGAACACCTTCTTCATCGAATCTCACCGCACTTTGCGGAATCCTGATTCCCGAATAATCGTCCAACAGCAACCGAACGCTCGACACCCTTTTAGTCACGAACTCTTCGGCAAGCAACTCACACTCAAACACCAGTAACGTAGTACCATCGCCTAAAACGTTTGAAACCTTGACCTCTGCGCTGACCGTTCTGGAATAAGTACCGATTCTCAGATTAACCGATGAACCCACAAAAATCCCCATAGTCCTATCGGTAGGAACGATTGCAGCCATTCTCCATCTGTAACCGTCGATTAGCTTTCCTGCAACATTCGGATTAACCGAAAGGGTAGGATTATCAATCACACTTCGGATAAACTCACCGCTTACATCAAGGGCATTATCGAACGTCAACACCGATTCATAGCCATCTGCGTTATTCACGAAATATCCCGGCTCGGAAGTCCTTACCTCCTGCAAGCTACTTCGCAGAGTCCCCTCAAGTTGTCTTTTCTGATGTTGGAGTTGGTCAATCCGCTCCTCTAATCCCGTACCCGAAACGATTTCTTCGGCTGTCTTCCTCGAAGCGTCAATTTTACCCCGCAAACTCAAATACTCATTCTTATAACTCGAAGCCTTCTCGTAATCGCCCTCGCTGATACTTTTCAGAATCTGTAAATGAGAATCCGCAAGTAATTCGGCAAAAGCCCCGATTTGCGCATCGCTCTGAACTTCACCTTCAGACTGCATTCCTATAAACCGTTCGGAATCAACCAGTGCGTCAATCTGCTCCTGCAGTTGTTCGATTTTTTTACGATTTGCGATTTGCAACTCATCCGAGTAAACCACGGCAATAACCGAATCTATAGACAACTTCGCGCCGCACCGATTAGTGTAAGATACAACCCCGTATGACGGATTATTCACGAATCCCGCAAACCCGTCGGGGGTAATCTGGCGTTCATTGCGAATAAACACGCCTTTGAACAAGACAGAATCCACATCCTCATAATACAAAGCGAACTCAGTTCGTAACGGCTTATAAAAACGATTGACCAACTGGCTCACAAAAGTAAGCAGGAAAAAAGTAACAAACAAGACACCGACTACAGCCACTGTAATCGTATATCCCCTGGCTTTTTTCGAACTCCTGTTTGTTCCCCTATTGGGTTGCTTCCCTTGATTTCGCCCGACGACGTTGGGATTGTTCATTTGCATCATTCCTTAATTTTGGTCATTTTGAGCGTTTTTGGCAGCATCCAGAACCGAAACCGATTTAAGCGGAGTGATTGTGGAAATCGCATGCTTGTAAATCAGGTTCTGTTTACCTTCCGTGTCAAGAATAACGGTGTAATTGTCAAACCCTTTAACCAACCCCTTAAATTGGAATCCGTTGGTTATATAGACCGTCACAGGGATATTGGTTTTCCTGACTTGATTCAAAAAAACGTCCTGCAAATTAATCTCTCTCGCCATTTAGACCACCCCTTTCGACCACCCCTATTATAACATAATACAGAAATAATTTCAATACTTTTTTACAGAATCTTTAAATTTTTTACTTTCATAAGTTTATCTCAAGAAATTTTCGGCGAGAAACTTCGCTTTTTCAAGGATACAAGCGTATTCTGTAATATCATTCATGTGCAACCAATTAATACATTCGCGCTTGCGAAACCACGTCAACTGCCGTTTCGCATAGTTTCGGGTTTTCATCTTGAGCATTTCTACACACGACTCCAACGACGATTCACCCTTCAAAAACGGAAGAAGTTCCTTATGTCCGATTGCCTGGGCAGAGGTCGAGCCCGGTGTCAACAAAACCGGATTATTCCGCGCTTCCTCGATTAATCCGTTATCCAACATCACATCGATTCGCCGCTCAATACGTTCATACAACACTTTTCTGTCATTGAAATCAATGCCGAGCATCAACGCTTCAAAGGGCGAAGCTTCTTCTCTGCTCTGCCGTAAACGTTCCCCCGATTTCACCCCCGAAACTTCATACATTTCCAACGCACGGACTACCCGCTTCAAATTATTCTCGTGAAGACGTTCGGCGGTTTCAGGCTCGACTTTCTTTAGCCGTTCCCACAAATACGAATTCCCGCGGGTTTGTGCTAATCTATACATTTCTTCACGGAATTCCTTGTTCTGTCCGTGTTCATCAAACACAATATGCTCAACCAACGAAGAGATGTACAACCCCGTCCCGCCGACCACAACAGGAAGTACAGATTTCGCGGCTAACTCGGCGATTTTCTCCCGCGCTAATCCCAACCATTCGGCGACCGAGAAAACTTGTTCTGCCTCACGGATTCCGAAAAGATGATGCGGGATTCCCTTTCGCTCGGAATCGTCCGGCATGGCGCAAGCAATATCCATTCCCCGATAAACCTGCATGGAATCAGCGTTGATGACTTCACCACCGAATTTATCGGCAATGTCAACCGCTAATCGGGTCTTTCCTGTAGCAGTCGCCCCACACACGACTATAATTTTTATTTTGTTCATGATTTCCGTTTTTATCCGCTTTACCTCATAATTATTTTAGCACATTCTTTTAAATTTCTTCTCGAACTCTTTCTTTGACATTCTAACGCAGATGGGGCGGCCATGCGGACAATACCGCAAATCCAATTTTGAAATCACCCGCTCCGCCAACTGTTTCAAGTCTAAAGCGTCGGATTTGTCACCCGCTTTCACGGCAGAACGACAAGCAATTCTATGCACGATTTCATCAACTACACTCAAACTCCCCAGAGAAATCTTCTCGGCAGACTTGAGTGAATCAGCGATTGAAACAAGCAACTCTTCGGCGTGTTTAGGCGAATTCCCGATAACAAGCGGCATCGCTTTCACACGAACAAACTGAGAATCCTCACATTCTTCGCAATCAATCTTCAAGCCGATTTGTTCCAAATCGTCAACCGCCCCCGATACAAAATCGAAGGTTTCCACATCAATTCGAACGTCAATCGGCTCAATCAAGAATTGCGAATCCGAGCGCAAGCGTTTTTTTAATCGTTCGAATCGAAGCCGCTCATCGGCGGCGTGTTTATCAATCAAGACCAACTCGTCCCCTTGTTCACACATTATATACGTAGAGAACAATTCGCCTATAACACGAAAATCAGCACCCGAACCGTAATCTTCTTCAAAGCAAGCACGCTCGAAACTTACAGGATTCGCCGATTTCTCACGTCTGATAAACGAATCCGGATTCAAATGCTTGTACTCAACTTGAATCCGAAGCGGTTCAGGCTGAGCCGATGTCGAACTGATGCTGTACTCGGTTTTAGGTGAGTTCAAAGTAAGCGTCTCCGGGATTCTGACGGGCATTTCTCCCGATTCATACGAGACCGACTCAACTTGTGAATCTTGCATACTATTCAGAATTCCATTTTTGACCGCAACGTTTATCGCACTGAAAATCACACGTTCCTGCGCAAACCTAACCTCGGTCTTAGCCGGGTGAACATTAATATCGGTATCGGCGGGATTGAGCGTTATATTCAACACACAAGCAGGGAACTTCCCTGTCATGACACTGTTTCTGTACCCCTCTTCCAATGCGGCGATACAGGTCGAATTCCGAACATACCGCGAATTGACGTAGAAATTCTGGAAAGCCCGATTGCTTCTGCAAAAAAGCGGTGCGGAAACATATCCGCTAACATGAATTCCGTTTTGAGAACAATCCACCGGTAACATACTCTGCGCGAAACACTTCCCGAAAATTGCGTACATAGCCGAATAGGTCTTTCCGTCCCCGGGAGTTACCCGAACAAGTTTATTATCACGAATAAACCGAAAAGCAATCTGCGGATTAATCAACGCCGCCTTATCTAATACCGACTGTACGTAATTCCCCTCGCTAACATCTTTTTTAAGGAATTTCAACCGCGCCGGCGTATTGAAAAACAAATCCCTTACTATAATAGTAGTTCCGTCAGGACAGCCCGCACGGGTATGCTCGATTTCAACACCGCCCTCTATTTTATAAGAAGCACCCATGTTTTCAAGGGAATTCGCCGTTTTAGTAAGAAGACTCACCCGCGCAACTGCCGCAACCGATGCCAATGCTTCTCCCCTGAATCCCATTGTAGAAATGCCGACTAAATCCTCCGCTTTTCGGACTTTGCTGGTCGCATGGCGCAAAAATGCCATGGGACACTGTTCAAATGGGATTCCCGCACCGTCATCACTGATTCGCAAAAAAGAAATCCCGCCGTTTTTAATCTCAACGGTAATCGAACTCGCACCGGCATCAATGGAGTTTTCAATTAATTCCTTCACAACCGAAGCAGGTCGGTCGATTACTTCACCCGCCGCAATCAATTCATACACGCTCTTATCAAGAAGTTCGATGTTTTTCATATCCTGTTCCTTTTATGAAATTCCGTGATTTCGCAGGTGAGTCTGTCGATTAACTCCCTCCGCAATTGATTAAGCTGTGACGTTTTCAGCATCAATCCCGGTCCGATTTCACACACGATTTTTCCCGCTTCAAAAACAGTACCGCCTAATTTCGAAAGTTGGGAGACCGCCAATTCCTCGGTAACGCACTTCCCGCGTGACTCTTCCGGTACCTCACCGCTCACTTCAACGGAAAGACTTTCTCCCCTCAAAAAAGCCGAACACCTGACTTCTTCGCCCGGCTTTACCCGCAAATGAAAATCCACCACGTATCTTTTAGCCGGGGTTTTGAGCCTACCACTGATTTCTTTCAATGCCTTCGCCGAATCCAGAACGTCTTCTTTAGTTCGTATTCCCTGAAGAGACTCATAGTCCCCGGTATAATAACCATCGGTAAAACCCGAGCGCGAAAATATGCTGCGCAATAAATCCATATCGGGGGCTTCTCCGTCTAATGCTTTTCGGCAAGACTCCACCGCAACGAAAACATATTCCGGGCGTTTCATTCTACCTTCGATTTTAAGCGAATTCACCCCCATATCACGCAATTCACGAATATGCGGGATTAGAGACAGGTCTTTTAACGAAAGCAAATGACCATCACTATAGTTATTTAAATAGTTATTTAAATAGTTATTTAAATTCAGATTGGATTTATTCAAATCTGAATTTTCACTTTTATAGCCTAATCTGCAAGGCTGGGCGCAAGCACCGCGATTCCCGCTGCGGGCAATGCTCCCACCGAGCAGACTGCTCATATAACACTGACCGCTTACCGAAACGCAGTGCGCCCCATGAACAAACACTTCGGTCTCGATTCCTATGTGGTTTGCTTCGGCAACAATTCGCCGTAGGTCTTCCCGCAACAACTCCCGCGCGAGAACAACCCGACTAAACCCCATTTTCTTTAGGATTTGCACCCCCGAAACGGTTGTCACCGTCATCTGGGTGGAAGCGTGAAGCGGTAAATTCGGGCTTATTTCGCGAACGATTGCCGCAACCCCCAAGTCCTGAATAATTACAGCGTCAATTCCGCAGTCCGCCACACTCGAAATATATTCGCGAACCTGCGCTAACTCATCATCGAAAACAAGTGTGTTAAAAGCCAAGTAGACCTTC
>Ga0099364_10008139_pt1 | contig 14813 bp, 13 predicted proteins | sample TergutTh196P3_FD_73070 | JGI IMG/M metagenome (GOLD analysis project Ga0099364, IMG submission 73070) | Microcerotermes parvus P3 segment gut microbial communities from Pointe-Noire, Republic of the Congo - Th196 P3 | ecosystem: Host-associated > Arthropoda: Insects > Digestive system > Gut ... | reverse complement strand
GCAACACGGCAACCTATATGCAGTATGCGTTTGCGCGAGTTCGCAGTATTTTCACAAAGGGGAATGTGGACGCATCGCAGTTGCGCCGCTCTGCTGCCGTCTGCCGTCTGCCGTCTGCCGTCTCTCTTCCGGCGGAGCGGGCATTAGCGTTGGAACTGCTCCAATTCGGCGAAGCCCTCGATCATTCTCTTCGGGACTACCGACCGAATGTGTTGACTTCGTATTTGTTTGAGTTATCGAATCGGTACTCTGTTTTCTTTGAGCAGTGTCCGGTATTGAAGGCGGAGAGTGAAGAAATCCGTATCAGCCGTCTTTTGCTGTGCGACTTGACTGCCCGGACATTGCAAAAGGGACTCGAACTGCTCGGAATCGAAACCGTGGAACGGATGTAATGGGGCTGTTTTTTTTTCAATTTTCGGGTACAATTCTCTTGTTAGTCGGTCTGCTCGGTAATTTAGGTTTTTGCTATGACAAAAGGCGTACTCGTTGATTTGACAAAGTGCATCGGTTGCAACAGTTGTGTGGTTGCATGCAAGATGTACAACAATAACAAATGGATTGACAACCGCACTCATTTTCCTGCCGCAACGAGCGGTGAGGATGCGAAACTCGCCGATGAAAACTGGACGGTCGTGCGAAAGTGCCGGATCAGTGCCGAAACCGGCGAACGCATCGACAAAAGAGCCCCCCTCCGAACGGACGGAAGCGAAGTCTGGCGGTATGTCAAAGAACAATGCTTGCACTGCAAAGACCCCGCGTGTGTTTCCTCCTGTTTCGCTACGGCTTTTCGGCAAACCGAATTGGGACCGGTCGTCTATTACCCGAATCTCTGCGTCGGTTGCCGCTATTGTATGCTCGCCTGCCCTTTCAATATCCCCAAATTTGAGTGGGACAATCCGTTGCCGATGTTAACGAAGTGTTCCATGTGCAGTGCCCGGGTTGAAAGCGGCGACGCACCGGCTTGTGTTTCGGTATGTCCGACCGACGTGATGAAATACGGCGAATACGACGACCTGCTCAAAGAGGCAAAGGCGATCCTTGCCGGAGATCGACAGTATCTCCAACAGATTTACAGCGAAAAGGAGATAGAAACTCTTCTTGCCCGAGGCTACGTTCAGCACATTTACGGTGCAGAGGAGGCGGGCGGAACCCTGTGGATTTACATCTCGGACAAGCCCTTCGAGACTTTGGGCTTTAAGACAAACGTTCCGAAGCAGTCGATTCCTTCTTACACGGAAGGCTTTACGAAAAAGTCGTTGGTCGTCGGAGTGGTTTGGTTTGCGATCCTCTCTTGTTTGTACGTCGTTACAGGCTTCATCAGCCGCCGCGCCAAAAGACAAAAGGAGCAAGAACAAGCGGCGAATGATAAGCCGGAGCCGCCAGCAGAGTCTGTCGCAACAGAACCCCCCGTCACGTAAGCAAGAGTTGGAAGCGTTTCGACCACAATGTTACACTTTACGTCCACAACCTCAAACCAAGGAGTATCCTATGAAAAAGTTAACCCGCCGCGAAATGTTGAAAGCCTCGACCGTTATCGGAGCAGGAGCCCTATTCCTGCCGAGCGGTATCCTCGCCCAAGGACAGTCCCCTAATGAAAAGTTAGACATCGCCTTCGTCGGACTCGGCAACCAAGGGAATTATCAACTTTCCAACCTCCGAAGAATGACCAACGAAGTCAACGTCGCCGCCCTCTGTGATGTGGACGATGTTACCGCAGGAAAGGCTTACGAAGAAAATCCCAGCGCGAAGAAGTTTTACGACTTCCGCAAAATGTTCGACGAAATGGAGAAATCCATCGATGCCGTCGCTATCAGTACGCCGGATCACACGCACTATCATCCCACAATGCAAGCCCTTCGGGCGGGCAAGCACGTCTATCTGGAAAAGCCGATGGCGCGAACCGTTCAGGAGTGCCGAAACATTACGGACACCGCCGCCGAAATGAAAGTCGCCACACAACTCGGTTGCCAACGGCACACGCACCGGAACATGCACCGAGTCGTCGAACTCGTCAAAACAGGGGCGATTGGCGACGTTACCGAAGTCTATTCTTGGATCGGCGGAAATCGCGGAATGCCGGAAATGCCGAGCGATTCCACCACTCCGCCGGATACGCTCAAGTGGGACTTATGGCTTGGTCCCTGTCCGAAGGATTGGAAGTATTCTGTTTCACGAAATGTCAATCCTAACGGGAACGCAGTGGGTACACACGCTCCCTATTGGTGGCGGTTTTGGTGGGACTTCGGTACCGGTGAAACCGGCAACTGGGCGTGTCATATTCTCGACATTCCCTACTGGGCTCTCGATTTGCAATATCCGGTCAAGGTATCGGCGAGCGGTCCTGAGATTGATGCGGAGCGGACACCGCGAGAAATGCACATCGTTTATGATTATCCGGCGCGGGGCGATTTACCGCCGGTGAAACTCTACTGGTCGCATACCAGTCGGGCGGAGTGTTTCGATAAATATGAGATCCCTCGAAACATACAGAACAAGGAGGGGCAGAATGTCAACGCCAACACGTTGTTTGTTGGTACGAAGGGGATGTTGCTCGCTGGTTTTGATCGGCATGTTCTGTTGCCGGTGGACAAGTTTGCCGACTTTGAATATCCGACTCCGTTCATTCCAGAGTCGCCGGGCTTTCACCGTGAGTGGGTCAATGCTTGCAAGGGAGGAATACCGGCGACGTGCAATTTTGCTTATACGGGTCCGATGGCGGAGTCGGCAATTCTCGGCAACGAAGCGTATCGGCGGGGTCACCAGACCTTCGATTGGGATGCCGAAAATCTGATTGCCAAGAACTGTCCTGAAGTGCAAGCCGCACTAAAACCGGAGTTTCGTAGCGGCTGGGAGTATTGAAACGCCATCAGTCCTGCCGCAAACCGATAAACACCAGCAAGTTTATTACGTTTGAGTGTTAACTGCTCTTGAAAAAAAGCGGCAATTAGTGCATAATCAACCTGTTCGGAAAAGTCTATTCGCTCCGTAAATGTCTGCCGATTCAACGCCCACTGACTCTACAATAGCACCGGAAAAACGCGAACAACTTCGACAACTCTTCGTGAGAGGTAACGAACAAATGTCGAAAGGCGGATACGAGTACGCAGATAACATCTACTTCACCCCCTGCGTACTACAAGACCCCGGAAATCCGATCTACGCACAAACTTTTCTTGCCAATCTGCGAAAAAAATTCGGCGATAAAAAGAAAAAAACAATGTCGATCATCGCCGCCGGAAAAAGAATGATGATCGATGCCCAAAATCCCGGCTGCCTCTTTCAAGCCAGTATCGAAGCAATCAGATCGAATCCATGGGACATCGAATCGCTGATCTCCGCCGGTAAAGCCTGCGATGCCCTCGGACATCTCAAGTCGGCACTCGTTTATCATCAGTCAGCAGTCGATGCCGATCCCCATCATGTCGGAGCAAACACCGCTTATTGTGCGACCCTTCGAGAAGCCGCCGACTATGACGGAGCAATCGCCTGCGTACACCGCATCATGAAACAACGACCGGAAGACAGAGATGTGCGGCAACTCCTGCATGACATTACTGCCGAAAAGACCATCCACAAAGGCAAATATGCGACGGGAACGCCGAGAGATGTTCTGGAATCTTCCGGTATTGCCGTTCCCAAAAATGAAGATGTTATGGGACGAGTCCTAACGGCAGAAGAGCAGATTGAACGCCGAATCGCCAAAGACCCGAAAAACACTGCCCTCTATATTGAACTCGCCCAATGCTACTACCGGCAATCTGACTCCGCCAAAGCGGAGGACTGTTACGCCAGAGCCGCCAAGGTTTCCGATAATGATCCCAAAATGGTCGAAATGCTTTTGGAAGCACAAAAAAAGCGGCTCCACACGGAGGCTCTTCGATTGAAAGATGAATACGAAAGACATCCGCAAGAGGAACTTAAATCGGTCTTTCTGGAATCGCGGAGTCAGTACGATGCGAAATGTATGGAACTGGCGCAGCATCGTGTTAAGCATAATCCTGACCAGTCGGGCTGCCGTTACGATTACGGCATTTTGTTGCAAAAGAACGAGCAGGTGAAGGAGGCGATTGCGGAGTTTCAGATAGCGAAAGAGGATCCTCTCCGAGCGGGGGACTGTTTGCTGGAATTGGGACGTTGTTTTCAAATGATAAGGCAATACAAGTTAGCGATGACGCATTATCATGAGGCAATTCAAGCGTTGGAGCCGGGCGAGAACAAAAAGAAGGCGTTGTATTTGGCAATGAAGTTAGCGTTCACTCTTGAAGATTATGTTCAAGCGGAGGAATATGGTCATCAACTGGCGGCGATTGACTTTTCCTACCGCGATTTGAGTGACGTGTTGGCGCAAATTAGCCGACAATCGGACACAGCATCGTGAAATTTGATGTTTTTCTCACACAGAGGCACGGAGGCACAAAGAAACAAGGGACAGGTCGCTCTCCTTTGTGCCTTTGTGTCTCTGTGTGAAAAAAACGAAACGACACAATGCTTTGAAATAAAACACGTTACGTTTACCGGGCTGGCGGGAAAAAATTATCAAGGAACAAACAGAGCCCGCAGCGGAAGCTGCGGGAGTCTAACGTTGGGTGCCGGAGCGTCCGCTCCGGGCTCTGTGAACTTTTTACCCGCCAGAGCAGTAATACCGGCAACTTTGTTGCTACACTTTCATGACAAATCCTTTTTCGACAAAATTTTGGTCTTCCGGCACGATACCGTTTCAATTTTTGGAACAAGGAGAAACCGTTGATGCCTTACTAGAACAAGCGGGGCAGCGACCAGTATGCCAAATCGTCGGTCCGCACGGTTCAGGAAAGTCAACTCTCTTATTGTCGCTCCTGAAACAGATCGAAAAAAAGGGTGAAAATGTTCAGTTCCTATCGTTCAACGAAGAGCAACGGCGTATCCCTAACAATTTAACGTTTTCCCAAAATCAAATTCTTCTTGTCGATGGCTTTGAGCAGTTACCGTCGTGGAATCGGCTAAAATTACTTTTCCGGTCCAAACGTTTGATATTAACGGTGCATCGTCCTGTTTGGTTTGTGCCGATTCTCTATCGGACGGAGCCGCAATTTTCGATTTTCGTTCAACTTGTTCGGCTGTTGGTGTCCGATATACTGGAGGAATCAGCACTTCGGGCAATCTACGACCGCTCCGGCGGCAATTTTCGCAGTGCTTTTTTTGAACTGTACGACCAATGGGAAAAGCAGTGAGGAACCCCCAAAATTAGGGAACTATACTGTACACGGTGCCAATTGGGACATTTTCTTTGCGAACATTGCGCCTTCTTTGCGCACTTTGCGGTTAAATCCTTTCTTTTAACCGCAAAGGGCGCAAGGGACGCAAAGAGTCGCAAGGAAAATAAAGTACAATGATTAGCGTGCCATAGTATAGCGCAGCGCAATCCCCGTACAAAAACGCTAATAGACCGCAAATTCGGGGCGGCGTTTTTTCAGTTGTACTTCCAATCGGCTCATGATGTTGCTGTGCATTTGACTCACTCGGCTTTCGCTCAAGTCCAATGTGTCGCCGACCTCTTTCATCGTCATTTCTTCGTAATAGTAAAGAATGATGATGAGTCGCTCGCTCCGCGTCAGTCCTTTCGTTACAAGCCGCATAAGGTCGGTTTTCTGCATCCCGTTTGTCGGGTCTTCTCCTCGTTGGTCTGGCACAGTATCTATTTCGCTGATTTCTTTTGAGCCGTCCGTCGTAACGTCGTATTTCTTGTGCAGACTTACTGTCGGGACAGTGTTGGCATCGGCGATCAGGCGTTCCAGTTCGGCGGGGGAGAGTCTCAGATGTGCCGCCACTTCTTCGTGCGTCGGCATTCTTCCAAGTTTATCTGACAATGTTTTGTTTGCCTCCGCTAGTTTTCTTGCTCTGGCACGTACCAGCCGCGGCACCCAGTCCATATCCCGGAGTTCGTCTAACATCGCTCCACGAATGCGCAGGGCTGAGAATGTTTCAAACTTGACGTGCCGCCGCTCCGGCGCATCGTCCGTGGTGCCATCTTCGACATCCTTTCCCACTGGGACAGGTTTATCATAAGTTTTCGTAATATCGAACGCATTGATCGCATCCACGAGTCCGAAAACTCCTGCGGATATAAGATCATCGACTTCCACTTCATCTGGCAAGCGGTTGCTAAGTTTTTGCCCATGCATGCGTACGAGCGGCATATAGCGTTCGATCAGAGCATTGCGTAGGTCTTGATTGCTTCTATCCTGGACGAAGTCCTCCCACAGTTTTGCCGTTTCTTCAGCGGTGTACTGTGCTGTTGTCATAGTTCCTCCCTGAAAATTGACTCGTTGCGCAATCGTAATGACGCACAAAGACTTGCCTTTACTATCGGCATAAAAAAGCCGAAGCATTAGTGAACCCGAAAAAAAATTTCGTAAAATTTCCGGGATTCGTTTGTTTTGACGAATCGGTAAAATGGGCAATCTGACGATTGCGGTACTTTTCACATGCGGTATAATCAAGGATATATTATTTCGTTTTGTAACCATGAACCTCGAAGACATCCGCACGGAGACCGACAAAATTGACGATGAGATCGCCGAACTTTTCAAGCGGCGATTGAAACTCGTCGAATCCGTCGCCCAAGTAAAAAAAGATACGCACGCCTCCATCCTCAAACCGACAAGAGAACGAGAAATCATCAGCCGATTGACCCGCGAAAACGAAGGCATGACGGCAGATTATCTCAAACTGCTCTTCACGACGATTTTCGACATCTCCCGCTCGCACCAAATCGTGTTGACGGACAGGAGTTCCAAGACCGCCCAGAGCATCACTCACGCATTGACGGCAACGCCGCAGTTGTTCCCGAAAGAAGCACGAGTCGCCTGTCAAGGAACGGAAGGTGCCAACTCGACCTTTGCGTGCGAAAAACTTTTTAGCAGACCGACGATCCTCTATTTCAACAGTTTCGACAGCGTGTTCAACGCCGTCGATAAGGGACTCTGCCGTTACGGTATCCTGCCGGTCGAAAACAGTTTGCACGGCTCCGTAACGAACATTTACGATTTGATGAAAAAGTATCACTTTTACATCGTCCGCAGCGTAAAACTGAAAATCAATCACGCCTTGCTTGCCAAGCCGGGCGTAAAACTGTCCGATGTGAAAGCGGTCTATTCACACGAACAAGCACTTGCACAGTGCAGTCTCTTTTTGAAGGATCGCAACTACGAGATTCAGGTTCATGAGAACACCGCTTTGGCAGCGCAATTTGTGGCGGAGTCGCCGCGTGATGACATTGCGGCGATTGCTTCGACGAACTGTGCGGAACTCTACGGCTTGGACATTTTGGACAACGACATTCAGAACAATGCGAACAACTACACGCGTTTTGTTTGTATCTCGAAAAATTTGGAGATATATCCGGGCGCAAAAAGGATTAGTCTCGTGATGACGATTCAGCACCGTCCCGGCTCGTTGTATCATTTGATGACGAAGTTTTCGACGCTCGGCATTAACCTTACGAAACTGGAGAGCCGACCGATTCCTGACAGGGATTTTGAGTTCATGTTCTATTTCGATCTCGACATTTCCGTCTATGATGATGCGGTGCCGAAGTTGTTTTCGCTTTTGGAAAACGGTACGGATCACTTCGTGTTTTTGGGATGCTATGCGGAGCAGTAGTGTACTGCTCCGGCGGTTGAAAGTTATCCAAGTCTCCGACATTATACTTCGTTCCGTTCCGACTTTTGTCTTGTCTATTTTAGCAAAAGTCGGAATGGAGCGCAACGAAATTGACGCAATCAAAAACACCACTACTGCCCTATCACACTATTATACACATACTTCGCCCGCCAGTAGTCGGCACGGCTGGAAATGTACGTCCGATACGTCTCCCGATAAGTACGCTCCGCATCGAGAACATCAATGAGCGGACTGCCGCCGACTTCGTAAGACTGAATAATACTGTTGCGTACCCGGAGGGCAAGCCGAACCTCCTCTTGAGCAAAAGTCGTAGCCTTCAAATGGGCTGTTCGGAAAAGTTGATCCGCTTCCTCGACTTCGGCACGCAACCCAATGATACCCGACTGAAGTTCATAATTACTCTGACGCAGAGCGGCTTGCGCCCTTGCACGACCGCCCTGATTACGATCAAACAGCGGCACCGTTACAGAGATGCCGATCCCCCAGCCGGGTTCATGACCATCGTGCAGATACTCCTTCACATAACCGCCCGACAAAGAAACATCAGGAAAAGCATTTCGCCGCTCAACCTCTCTGTCCGCCTGTGCCTTATTGACTTGAATACGCAACGCCCTAATGTCAGGGCGATTACGTTTCGCTAACTCAAACGCCTCTTCAATCGGATACGGCGTTGCCGTCAAAGGAACATCCAGACTTCCGCGAATGTCAAAACCCTGTTCACGGTTAGTGCGTCCAAACTGTGCCCAGAGTCTTGCCTTGGCAATGTTCACTTCGGCTTCCATTTCGAGCAATTCCTGTCGGTGTCTGAAAAGTTCCAAACGGATTCGGTCAAGTTCCACGCTGGAAACGCCCTCCGCCTCGACGGCTCTTTGCGTTACTTCTTCGACTCCCGTCAAAATTTCCAAATCCTGTCGGGCTATAGAGAGTGATGCTTTGGCTTCCAATACGTCGTAAAATGCGATTGCCGTTTCCGTAATGCGTTGCCGGACGAGGTCGGCATACTCCGCTTGGGTCTGTTGGACTCCCCAGCGTGCGCTGTTCATTTCCGCTGCCCGTTTAGCAAAGAGAAACCAGTCGAGGGGCATCTCCATTTGAACGGTGAATTCGGGTTCCATGCCTGCGTCTCTTCGGTTGAATGGCATTGTGTCGCCGGCAATTCCAAGCGTCGGATTGGGAAGTAGCGACGCACCAAGCAGTTCTGCTCTTGCCTGATTGATTTCTGCTTGTCCGATACGGAGTACCGGATCGGCGGTGAGCGTGGCGGCGATGGCTTGGTCGAGTGTCCAAGCCGTCGGCGAATCGGAACCGGTGTCGATTCTGATTTCCAGCGGTTGCTCCGCTTGAGGAGCCGTCGCAGATTGCAGCATTGCTATACGAGCCGGAATCGGCGGATTTGTATAAACAGAATCCAGATAATGCATTCTTCGGACGGGTTGCGGTGCGTCCAATTTTTGAGATGGAATCAAGGTATCGTTTGCCAGACAAACACTTGTCGTTAACAGTGTCAAAATAGCGAAAAGATACTGCCATCCATCCTTGGAAAACATATTAAATGCCTCATGCTCGTGATAACCGGTCTCCTACGTCGTTCATCGGCATATTGGTGTGTCGGTTTTTCATAAAAATTGGACAATGTAGTCTATGCGGGTTATAATGTTTGTGCTATACTGTAAACGGCATCAAATTGGTCGTTTTTTCTTTGCGCTCTTCCTTGCGTACTTTGCGGTTAAATCCTTTTTTTAACCGCAAAGTACGCAAAGGGCGCAAAGATTCCACAAGGCAAAACGTCCAAACTTCTGCCCGTTGGCAGTATAGTCTTTCTGGAAGCATTGGCTACTGAGGTCGTTTTGTTATTGTAAATGAGGTGAAAATGAGGTTTTTGACTCTCGATTACGCTGCAATGTTGCGGTTTTGTACAAACGTGTCGACGGTCTGATCGACTGACCTGCGGGGCGGGGGTTACACCTTGTAAAAATATCAAATTGCGTTACACTTACCTCGTTATGCGGTATGTAATTTCTGCTCTTGTTCAAAATGTGCCGGGCGTGCTTTCCCACATTTCGGGAATGCTCGCCTCCAGAGGATACAACATCGACAGTCTGGCAGTCGGAGAAACCGAAGACCCCAAACTGTCCCGAATGACGTTCGTCGCCGTCGGCGATGAAAAAATGCAAGAACAGGTTCTCAAACAATTACGAAAGATTGTTACCGTCGTCAGAGCCGAAGACATCACTCAACAAAAGCACGTCGAAAGAGATCTGATGCTGTTGAAAGTCGAAGCACTGCCCGGCGCAAGGAGCAAAATCCTCGAAATGGTCAACATCTTTCGCGGGCAAGTCGTCGATGTCAGCGATACGACGATGATGGTCGAAATCTCCGGCAAGGAATCGAAACTTGAGGGCTTTGTCGAGGCGATGCGTCCCTTTGGGATCATTGAACTCGTCCGCAGCGGTATTATTGCACTGCCGAGAGGGTAGCGTCGACGTTTTCGGGTTCGGAGACTGCGCTGCGTTGCGTTTCTTCGTTTTGTGTTTCCGGCGATTCTTCGCTAGATTCGTCCGGCTCTTCTGCGATATATTCTTCCTCTTCCACCTCTTCCTCTTCCTCATCCTCCTCTGGTGTGGTATCAATGATAACAATCGGCTTCGGAACGTGTAGCCGCTCGAAGAGTCTATCTGCCCAGGGGGCTTTTTGTTCGAGCCAGTCTCGCACCGCATTGAGGAAATCCTGGAGCGTTGTCAGACGAATGATTAAATTGAGTGCCGTTTGCCAATTCGGCGGACCATAGCCGAGTCGAATCATCAGACAGCAACCCAGGACAAAGTTGAATACAGCAAGCAACAGAGCGATTAACACAAATAACACCTTCATGTTGCAACTATTGTAACGAAAATCAAACAAAAAAGAGTCGGGGACAAAGTCAGAGCGTTGCGCTGCACTTAGGCTTCCGCCGGAAAATGATATACCCCTAAAACAGTGCCGTCGTCATTGCGCTGCGCTCCATTCCGGCTTCTGTTCCACGTTAACAAAAGCCGGAATGTTTTAATAATTATTGGGAAAGTGTAATGACGGCAGCGGGTAGGAAACTTTCCGGCGGAAGCTTTATCGACGGGGTTTCGATTTTATCTGCCGATGAGTTTTTTGACGAACTGGGCGTTGGCGGCGTGCGATTCTCTCCAATTACCGGGAGCGGAACTCTCGACGACAAGCCAGCCTTCGTAATCAACCTTCTCCAACGTAGCGCAAACTCTGGTGAAGTCGATGCCGCCTTCGCCGAGCCGGTTGTCATCCTTGAAGTGAATCTGGCGGATCAACTTCTTAGCACCGAGCACTTCCATCTCGCGGAAAATGTCGTAATTTTTGTTCTTGCTGTTGAGAGTATCGTAATAGACCTTGACAGCATCAGAGCCGATGGTATCGATCATTTTCACAAGGTCTTCCGCCGAGAGATAACTCTCGATAGCAAGGATTTTCTTCTTCCTTTCCGCTATCGGAGCAAGCCTCTTGAACTTTTCGATAACAATCGGTTGATGTTCTTTGTGCCGCTCCATGTCGGCATTGCCGAAGAAGGGGATCAACACATGTTCGACATCCATTTCCTCCATTGCTTCGAGGCAATCGGCGACCCAGCCTTCGGCTTCCGGGGTCGTTGCTAGGGGGTGTTCGTTCATGCGTCCGATACAGAAAGATGCAATGGCAACGCCGGTTTCTTTTGCGGCTGCCATGAATTTCGGGCGGTTCGTTTTGTCTGCCAATGAGTCAGCACCGTCCGGCTGGTATGAAACCTGCACCCCTTCGAAGCCGAGTTCCTTAGCAACGGCGAAGGAACCAATGCGTCCGGTTGCCCGGAGGTCCCAGTCGCAAATTCCGACTTTCCAAGGTTCCTTCTTTTTCTCCGCGTCATCGCCTAACAGTGTTACCGCATCGGCAAGAAAAAGGGAACCGGCGGCAATCGTTAAAAATCCTCGTCTTGTTGTCAGCATGATTAATGGGGGGAAGTTGCATTGTACGTTCCATCATTATCGGCTTCTGACGATAGAAAGTCAAGAGGTACTCTTCATCAGTCCAATGATAATTCAGTCCGTCGACAAGTTTGCCTTATGAGGTAGGTTGCCGACCGCCGGGCGGCAACGTGCGGTAGTCCGCACAGGAACCGAGAGTCGTTTGGTTATTCTCTGTCGGCAACAGCCCCATATTTAAGCCACAAAAAACATGTGTAGATACCCGATGGCAAAACGTTGCCTTCTTCTTACAGGATTCCCGGCTCTTTCACTTCGATACCTTTGAGTGCCATCTTGAGTGCCTCGACATTCGGAGCAACTTCAAAAGCGGTGGGACGGTCGATCTTTTTCAGATTGACCAAGTCTTTCAAACTCATCGTGAAGTCCTGCATTCCTTCGGCTGCACCGATTCGGACTGCGTCGGTAAGTTTTTCGTCCTTCTCTTCGAGGATTAATTTGCGCACCGTCGAATTGAAAATCATGATTTCAACTGTCGGCACCCGCGAAACTCCTTCCATACATGACGGCAACAGTTTTTGGGCGACAATGCACTTCATATTAAATGCCAGCGCACTGCGGATGGCTCGGTGCATCGTCGCAGGAAAAAGGTCGAGAATACGACCAATCGTGCTCGGTGCCGACGAAGCGTGAATCGTTCCAAAGACCAAGTGACCCGTTTCCGCAGCGTGAATGGCAGTCTCAAACGTTTCCCTATCGCGCATTTCACCGACAAGCATCACGTCAGGGTCTTCCCGCACCGCATGTTTCATCGCAATGCCAAAATCGACCACGTCTTGACCGATTTCACGTTGGTTAATGAGACACTTATCTTCGGTGAAGAGAAACTCGATAGGGTCTTCCAATGTCAAAATGTGCTTGCTGTAATTCCGGTTGACATAATTGAGCATCGACGCAATGGTCGTACTCTTTCCCGACCCGGTGATCCCCGCCAAGAGAATCATTCCTTGCGAATGCTTACACTGTTCGTAAAGCGAGGGGGGAAGGTGCAGTTTTTCCAAGTCGGGAATGAAGTTGTTGATTCGCCGGGCAACCATTCCGAGGTGCCCCATCTGCGTTAAAACATTGACCCGGAACCGCCACCTTACGCCATCGACATCGCACTGGTGCGAAAAGTCTGCGCCTCCGGTGTCGGCTAGAATTTTCCGGTTTCGATCATCCATGATTGCCAGAATGATTCGGGTCATCTCTTCATCTTCGATGGGACCTCGATTGAGATTCCGAAGTGACCCCTTAACGCGCACTGTCGGCGGACGATCCACCTTCAGGTGCAGGTCGCTGCCCTCCAGTTTGACGAGTGCCGAAAAGAGTTTATCAATTTCGTACTCTTTCTTCTTTTTGACGTAACGCTCTTGTAGTGTGCTGATGTCGATAGACATATTGAACTCTCTTTTATTTTTTAGGTTTTAGTACCAGTACTGGACAAACCGCTCGGCGGACAACGCTATATGTTGTGGAGCCTAGCAGCATTTCGGTGAGCATGCCGCGACCATGGGAGGGGATCACGATGAGTCCCGCCCCGCAATCTTCGGCAAACTGAACAATTTGTTTAACCGGATCGCCCGCAAGAATGGTGATCTCCATCTTAGGATAGCCATGTTCTTGGATAAAGGCACTCATGGCGGCTCTGGTCTGTTCTTCTCTGTATTCGGAGCCGAGGACGGGTCGGTCTATCGGCGGCAAAATATGGACAATACGGATGTTGGAAATATCGTTGACCATATCCCTTGCCGTTCCCAATGCTTTGAGCGAAAATTCCGACATATCGAGCGGTACGACAACAATCCTGTCGGTCATCCAAACGGTCATAGCAAATTACGGAGTTAGAAACGAAGGCGGTATCTCTACATTTTACCCGAAAAGGGCGGATAAGACAAGTCCCGTTTCACCGGACTGCCGTTAGCATGCTGTCAACCTACCTGGTTGAACAAACTTGCACGCCTACGGCTTGCCATCCCGCACCGCTTGCGGTACAATTCCTTCCACTCATTCACCCTTTTAGAAAAACACTATGATGCGCTCAATTTTATGCTGGTGCGTTTTGATCACATTCGCAACCAGTTCATTCGCCTCCGCACAAGGACTCCAATTGCTTGACAGACTACGAACAGATTTCGGAGGAACACCGAGGCTCGTCAGACTGCAACAACCCACACCCATGAACGCCGAAGCACGAGAACTCGTTCAAATGCTGAACCTCTACCAAGCCGACGCTGCGGTTTTGCACAAAAACGTCGCCGATGCCATCTGGGAAGCCAGAACCACCGGAAACGCCGAAGCCTTTCAACGCTCCGCCGAAGCAAGATTAGAATCGGCAACCTACCACAGCAATAAAGAAGTCTATGCAACCCTCAAAGACCTACGGCAAAAAGCAATCGGTCTCGATCCCGTTAACGCCCGCGCCGCCGAACTAATGGAAAAAGCCTACGCCCGAAACCAACTGCCGGAAGACATGCAAAAGCAAATGGTCGAAATGTCCTCCGAAATCGAAAAGATTTTCCAAGTCCACCGACCGATTCTCGACAGCACAGAATACACCAACAACGACCTCCTCGAAATGATTGCCGAAGAAACCGATTCCGAAAAGCGAAAAAAGATTTGGGAATCCTTGAAGCAAGTCGGGGAAGCAGTGGACGAAAAGATCATCGCTCTTGTCAAAGTGCGAAACAAAGCGGCGCAGGAACTCGGCTACAAAAATTATTGGGAAATGCAAGTCATTCTCCAAGATTACGAGCCCGCCGAACTGTTGAAAATCTTTGAAGACCTCGATACAGCGACGCGTCCGATATTTGAAAAGATGAAGGCGCAACTCGATGCCGAACTTGCAGAACGATTCGGCGTTCCTGCCGATCAGTTAATGCCCTGGCACTACGATAATCCCTTCTTCCAAGAAGCACCGCCTTCCAAAGATGTCGATCCCAACGATTTCTACAAGGATAAAACCAAAGAGGAAATCGTCGAAATTGCCCTTCGATATTTCAGGAGGCTGAATTTGCCCTTCGATAAAGTGGCGGAGAAGAGCGATATGTACGAGCGGGAAGGCAAAGACCAGCATGCTTTCAGTATCGACATGGACAAGCAAGGGGATGTGCGGAATCTGAACAATGTCAAGCCGACCGCCCGATGGATGGA
>Ga0099364_10008138_pt1 | contig 14813 bp, 11 predicted proteins | sample TergutTh196P3_FD_73070 | JGI IMG/M metagenome (GOLD analysis project Ga0099364, IMG submission 73070) | Microcerotermes parvus P3 segment gut microbial communities from Pointe-Noire, Republic of the Congo - Th196 P3 | ecosystem: Host-associated > Arthropoda: Insects > Digestive system > Gut ... | reverse complement strand
ACTGCCACTTGCAAAAAAATATACTATACCGCGGGCGGCAGATTGCCGCCCCTACAAAAAACGCCGTTTTAAACCTTAAATTATTAACATTATTTTACACAAAATGTTAAAAACAAAATGTTTATAAAAATGTTTACATTTTGTCATATTTATGTTACTATTATATTAATTGAATTTTTGCGTTATATTCTGACCACTGACCACTGGTCACCGACCACTCTTTTTTAGCAATATTAAATTTATTTTATGATATAAAAGTTAAATTATCCATAGATTTTTTATAAAAATGAAAGGTATAAAAAATATAATGAAACGATTTTTTTTACATTTTGAAAAAACTATATTATTTTTATTAAAATTAATGATGTTTGCTTCTATAATGATTATTTTCTTTTTGATGTTTTTGGAAGTTAGTATGGTCGGCGGAAAATTTGAATTATTACGACCGTCGCGAACGGCGGCAATCGCTTATCCTACTTTTGCGGTATTGGGATTGTTGTTGATACGCATATATGGAGGCTGGCAAATCGGCGAATTAAAAAGCCGTGAGATTATACGCTCTGTTGCACTCGCTACATTTTTTTGTGATATTGTGACATTTTTTCAAATATCAATTATGTTACGGCAAATAAACGCTATTGACATATGGAAAAACTTAGGGTTGCTCCTCGTTGCGTTTTTAGCGCAGTTTATAATAATTATAGCATTTACAAGATTCGGCAATTTTATTTATTTTAAAGCAAATGACCCCGAAAAAACTTTGATAATTTACGGCGATGACGAATTAATTGATTCCCAAAAAGATAAAGTCGCACATTACAAAAAACAATGGAAAATCAGCAGGGTGTTAAAATACGACGCACTCGACATAAAAAAAGCTATACGTGACCATGAAGCGGTTTTCATCTTCAATATCCCGAAAACTAACAATACAGAAATAATCGAATATTGTTATAAACATCATAAAAAATTGTATTTTTCACCGAATGTAGAAGAAATAATTATAAAACATACCCGATATACAGTAGTTGACGATATGGTGATTTTCACATCTTCCATAAGAGGCTTGACTATCGAACAACTTGCGATAAAGCGGTTGTTTGACATAATATTCTCACTTGCCATTTTACTTATCACAAGCCCTTTGATGTTAATTCAAGCAATAGCGATAAAAATTACTGACGGCGGAAAAGTAATATACAAACAAGACAGATTAACAAGAAACAATACGGTTTTTCAGCTTTTAAAATTCCGTACCATGATACCGAACGCAGAAAAAAATAATAACCCCCAACTTTCCCCAAAAAATGACCCGCGTGTAACAAAAATCGGTAAAATCTTACGCAAAACAAGATTGGATGAACTGCCCCAGCTTATTAATATTTTAAAAGGGGATATGAGTTTTGTAGGGCCGCGTCCTGAACGCAAAAAAGTAGCGCAAACTTTGGAACATGATTTACCGGAATTTCGTTATAGGGTAAAAGTAAAAGCAGGGTTAACGGGGACGGCACAAATCTGGGGGAAATATAACACCACATTACGCGATAAATTAATATTAGATTTAATGTATATAGAAAATTATTCCATATGGCTCGATTTGCAATTAGTATTGCAAACATTTAAAGTTTTCTTTAAATCAGATTCCACAGAAGGATTTAATAAAGACGCGTTAGAAGAATTTGAAAGAATGATGAAGAAGAAATAGACCCCTTCGGAAACTGTGCAATGTAATACCAATATCTAATAGAAACCTAATAATTTTGTGACACGAATGTGTGTGTATACATAGAATAATGTTAAGAATTTAATTCTTAACATTATTTTTTATTGAAAGGGATTTTTTAATATGGAAAATTATCTAAACAAAGCGAATGTCATGAATATGAGGGATTATGATTATCATACTAATACTATGAACAAACTTGACAGAATGTATCCGGATATTTATAACAGATTGAACCCTCATGTAAAAGATGTGGTTAACGAACTGTCTGAACATGAAATTGACGGAATAAACGAGGAGAAATTAAACAATTTCACAAGCGAGGCAATAAGAAGAAGTGATTTTTACAATGACCCGCCCGCAGGACATAACATAAACACAGCCCATGACATCGCAAGAACTTTAATGCTTCACAACATAATGACCCGCAGACAGGGAGACGGCGTAAATCATTATGTACATAATCATTTTGATGATTTCGGAATAAGCAGCGGATTGTTACCTTTTTTATACTATCAATACAGCGGTTTCCCATACATACCAAGAAATTTCCCCTACAGACAAAGTTATAATAACAGGTTTTAAACGATTTTTATTTGCAATAAATTTAATTTAAAAATTAGGTATTAGAAAAAAATAAAGTTGACAAACTGTCAAAAAAAGCATATTATTATATAAGGACATTACCATACACCACCCGCCGAAGGCGGGTGGTGTATATACAAAAAGAAAGGCAAGGACTTTTATATTGGGGAAAGAAATAATAAAATATAAAAATGATAAAGATTTTGCTGCGGCAAAACAATTGCTTACAGATATGAATATTGTTGACATTGCCGAAGAATTAGAAGAAATGGACAAGCATACCGCTATTGAAATTTTTCGTATAATGCCCAAAGATAAAGCGGCGGACATTTTTTCATATATGTCCCGTGATATGCGGCAATTTGTTGTACAAGGAATAACAGATTTTGAAATAAAAGAAATCATAGACGATTTGTTTTTAGATGATGCTGTTGACTTTATCGAAGAAATGCCTGCAAACGTAGTAAAACGTGTCCTTGCGAATGTTACCAAAGAAAAAAGAGATTTAATAAACCAATTTTTACAATATCCAAAAGACTCCGTCGGCAGTATAATGACAGTAGAATTTGTCGATTTAAAGGCCGATTATACTGTTCAAAACGCCTTTGAACATATCCGCAAAACCGGTTTGGACAAAGAGACGATTTACACTTGTTATATCATAAACTCTGACCGAAAACTTTTAGGAACTGTTTCGGTCAGAGCGTTATTATTAGCGGCACAAACACAAAAAGTGACTGATATTATGGATGCAAATTTAATATTTGCCAACACTACAGAAGATAAAGAAACTTTGGTCATTAACTTTAACAAATATGATTTAATCGCAATGCCTGTGGTAGACAATGAACATCGTTTGGTGGGCATTGTAACAGTAGACGATGCTCTCGAAGTACAAGAACAGGAAGCGACCGAAGACATTGAAATTATGGCGGCGGTCTCTCCGTCCGAAGAACCTTATTTAAGGACAAGCGTTATTAAATTGGCAAAAAACCGTATTTTATGGTTAATGCTGTTAATGCTTTCTGCGACGTTAACCGGAATGGTAATTTCAAGTTTTGAAGACGCGTTAATGGTAGTCCCTGCTTTAACGGCATTTATCCCCATGCTTATGGACACTTGCGGTAATTCAGGCTCTCAAACTGCTGTGTTAGTAATCCGCGGTATGGCATTGGGTGAAATAAAAATGTCGAATTTAGCTATTGTTTGGTGGAAAGAAGTTCGGGTAGCAGTTTTATGCGGAGCAGCACTTATGCTGATAAATTTCACAAGAATTTTGCTCATGAACCGTGATATAGTTTTAGCAATCACAACTTCTTTAGCATTATATATAACGGTAATTATAGCAAAAACAATAGGTTGCATACTACCAATATTCGCAAAAAAATTCGGATTAGACCCCGCCGTAATGGCATCCCCCGTAATAACCACAATTTCCGACGTAATATCACTAATAATATTCTTTAATCTCGCGAAAGTTATAATGCAGATTTAATTATGTTTACACACCCGCCTTCGGCGGGTGTGTAAACGCAAAAAGGAACTCAACCCATATGAATTATACAAAAGCCTTAGAATATACCCATTCTCTTTCCCGTTATGGTTGGATATTGGGATTGGGTAGATTGAAAATACTGCTCGAAAATTTGAATAATCCGCAAAAGCATTTGAAATTTATCCATGTTGCAGGAACTAACGGTAAGGGTACTACCTCGGCTTTTTGTGCTAATATTCTCACCGAATCAGGATTTAAAACAGGGTTATATATCTCTCCTGCTGTTTTGTGTTTTACCGAACGTTTTCAAATAGACGGAAAATTTATTAGCGAAAATGAATATGCAAGAATTGCATCCAAGGTTGCAATAATTACCGAAAAACTTTCAAAAGAAAAAATTATTATAACAGAATTTGAATTTATTACCGCGGTTGCTTTTTGCTATTTTAAGGAAAATAATTGTGATTATATCTGTCTTGAAACAGGATTGGGCGGACAATATGACGCGACAAATATAATAGACCCCGAAAATGCACATATCAATATTATTACGTCTATTTCGCTTGACCATATATCAATTTTGGGAGATACTATCGAAAAAATCACCGAAGAAAAAGCCGCTATTATCAAAAGCGGCGGAAAAGTTGTAAATTACCCTGTGCAAAAACCGGAAGCGACGGCAGTTATTGCACAAAGATGTGCTGAATGTAACGCGGTTTTACATACACCGTCTTTGAGCACATTGGAAATTTTATCCTCGACAATATATGGTACAAAATTTATGTATGCAGACTGTGAATTTACAATAAAACTCGCAGGAGAACATCAGGTTTATAATGCGATAACAGCATATACCGCAATGAAATTGTTAAATATATCAGATAAAATGATTGTATCGGGACTTGCAAAAACAACATTCCCTGCAAGGTTTGAAGTTTTTGAGGATACTCTAAAATTAGACCGCCTCGGAAACTGTGCAGTGCAAGGCAGACGACCACCGCTGTATGAAGATACCGCAAGGGAGGATAACGAAGCAATGTGCAGTTTCCGAGGCGGTCTAATTATTGTTGATTGTGCTCACAATTTTGATGCCATGCAATTACTTGCGAAAAATTTGAGAAATTATAACATATCTCCGGAAGTTTTGATTTTGGGAATGTTGGAAGATAAAAATTACATTCAAGCCGCCGCTTGTATTGTGCCTTTATGTAAAAATGTAATCTTGACAAACGTACCGTCTGAACGCATGATTCCGCCGTTAAAATTAGCAGGATATATAGAACATTCAAATGTGCTTATAGTCCCCGATAATAAAGAAGCAATAAATATAGCCCGCGATACTGCGTTAAAATCAAACAACGAAAATCCTGTTGTATTAATAACAGGGTCGTTATATTTAGCAGGAAACATGAGAAGGTTTTTATAGTTAATAGCTAATAGTGAATAGTGAATAAGTTTAAATAAAAAATTACAAATAACAAATAAAAAATAACAGATGACATTTATTTATATTGTAGGGAACGCACACTGGGCGTCCCGTTGCACAAAAATAAAAAATTGCAAATAATAAACATTATCATAATTTTTTATTTTTTATTTTTTATTTTTTATTTGTAATTTTTTATTTCCAGCTTGTCTGGGAAAGGTGGTATTGTTGCATGAACATAAATGCAGATGAAATTATTGTTGCCCAAAATCTTGTGAAAAAATATGATGGGAATCATGTGATAGATGATGTTTCTCTGTTTGTTAAAAACAACAGCATAACCGGGGTTATCGGAAAAGATAAATCGGGAAAAACTACTTTATTGAAATTATTAGCGGGATTTTTACCGAAATCACATGGGAAAATACAAGTTTTCGGTGAAAACCCTAAGGATAATATTAATGTTTTATCGAAAATAATTTATATTGACAGTGCGGTCAGATATGATAAATGGCTGCGGCTTTTCGATATAATGAAAAATTATAAAACTATGTATCCAGCTTTCGATTTTGAAACAACAGAAAAAATGTTAGAACATTACGAATTAGATGTAAAAACAAAATATTCTGATATACCGTCAGAAATTGTTAATATAATAAATTTCATATTCGCCATATCAAGCCGAGCACCTATTACTATTTTTGACCGGCCTTTTACAGGAATGAGCACTACTGTAAAAAGATGGATTTATGATACAATCTTAAAAGAACACAACAAAAACCAAAATACAATTATTATATCAGACAATTCGTTTGCAGATATTGGAGATATTATATCCCAAGTTATTATAATAAACAACGGAAAATTGCTTTTTAATCAAAGCATGATAAATTTTAAGAAAAGCGCTTGTACCTTAATCGGAGATAACGCCGAAGTGAACAGTTTTATAAAAGGTAAAAAAGTGATTTGGAAAAAACAGTTGCAAAAAAACATTTCCGTTGTAGTGCATGAAATTTTTGACGAAACCTCAATAAAAATGGCAAAATCAGCAGGATTACGTATTTCCGGAGTTCGTCCAGACAATCTTTTTGAGTATCTTATGGCAGTATCCAATTAAAGAAGGTGTTGTGTAAACACATAACTATATATTATATAATAATATATAGTTATTCCACGACATTGAAAAAAATGCCTGTCAATAGCCGAATTCATCGTTAATTTTCATGTGATTTTTGTGTTTTGCTTTTTCACTTTGGGTTTTACCCGAAAATCTATTAAATTTAAGTTGTCTTAAAACACAAAAACGCCTGAAAAGGCGTTTTAAATAGTTTGTATTAAATTTCTTTTCCCGTTCGCAAGATTTCTTTAATAAACGGATTATCATTTTCTAATTCTGATGTAGGGTACGCATGAGGTTCTATGTCAATCCCTTTATATTTCCATGTCATACGAAATAATGTTTTTAAGACATCAATCGGGTCTTGATTTTCAAAACTATCAGAGAAAAAGCATAAATCAATGTCGCTGTGTTCAGTCGCTGTCCCTTTAGCGTATGAGCCAAACAAAATAGCTTTATCTACCGGAATAACGCTTTTTACATCTTCTACATAATTCTTTACGCTATTATCTAAGGTTTTAATGTTATCAGCCATTCAAACATCTCCTTTGTTTTTGTATGAAATTTTATTGCTTCTTGTTCACCCAAACTTGTACTTAGTTTTTGCTTATAATCGGTATATCGACCGTTTATATAATAAATTGTTAGTTCTTGAAAAAAATCATAATTTTCATCGGTCATTTTTTCGGGTAGTAAATGCTCAAATTTATCAACGAGAATTTTTATATTATGAGTTCTCGGAACATTATCATCAATATAAAGAATATACAAACCCTTAACAAGCTTTTCAATAGCTTGCTGACACATAAAAACCACATATAGCCATCTACCGCTTTTTAGCATTGCTTCTGCGGTATCAAGGTCATATTGTGCTGTGTCCAACCAATACTCAAATTTTTCATTATTAGTCATTTGTACTCACCCCTTTATATAATATATATTACATCAAATGAATTTAAAATACAAGAGACGAATTGAAAATTTTTTATGTTAAATTTCACATATAATTTTGTTTTAATAATGTTCGGTCATACCGTCTAATATTGCGAAATATGCTTGGTTTTACACCATTGCAAACAAACTATACAGAGAAATATATCATCTATTCGCCTTGAGCCAAACCAGTAAAACTGTTATATCAGCAGGGTTTACTCCCGATATTCTTCCCGCCTGTGCAATATTTGCCGGGCGGATTTTTGACAACTTCTCTTTAGCTTCCAACCGTAATCCTGTGATGCCATTGTAATCTATATCTTCCGGGATTTTGCATTCCAACAATCTTTCCGTTTCTTTCGCTCTTGCTTCTTGTTGTGCTATATATCCTTCGTATTTTATTTCGATTTCCACAAGTTGTGCCGCTTCTTTTGAAATTTGCGTATGTTCCGGCTCGAAAGGTCGTAAATCCGCAAGAGTGATTTGCGGACGTTTCAACAAGTCTATCTCCCGTGCTCCGGAAACAACTTCCGATGTTTCACGTGAAACAAGCATTGAGTTCAATTCGTCAGTGGGCGGTAGAATTGTTTTTGTCAACCGTTCTTTTTCTTGTTTTACTTGCTCTAATTTCTCATTAAGCTTATCCATTCTTTCTTGCGGCACTAATCCTAATTTATATCCAATCGGTGTTAATCTAACATCCGCGTTATCTTGTCTTAACAATAATCTGTATTCACTTCTGGAAGTCATCATTCTATATGGGTCGTTGCATCCTTTCGTCACTAAATCGTCTATTAATGTTCCGATATATGACGAAGAACGTTCCAAAACCAGTTGTTCTTGCTTTTTCACGGAAAGCGCGGCGTTAATCCCTGCGAGCAAACCTTGTGCGGCGGCTTCTTCATATCCTGAAGTGCCGTTATACTGCCCTGCTCCATACAATCCTGCGATATGCTTAAATTCCAAAGTTGGTTTTAATTGCAATGAATCACCGCAATCATATTCAATAGCATAAGCACTGCGCATAACCTCGATGTTTTCAAACCCTTTTATTGTGCGTAAAAATTGTAACTGCACATCTTCGGGCAACGACGACGACATTCCTTGTAAATACATTTCGTCAGTTTCAAGCCCCATGGGTTCTACAAATATTTGATGGCGTTCTTTGTCCTTAAACCGTACTATTTTATCTTCAATGGACGGACAATACCTCGCCCCTACCCCTTTTATCATGCCCATGCACTGAGTTTGCACAAATTGGTTGTTTGAATGGCATGGGCCCGTCGTTGATTGCTGCGCGTTTTTATTTTGGTTGTTATTCAAACTTTCTCCACCATACAAAGGCGAACGGTGAAGATTTTTCATGATAACTTCATGGGTTTTCGCGTTGGTGTATGCTATGTGACAAATCGTACGGTTTTCTAATTCATAAGTTGTTGTAAAAGAAAACGGAGTTATCGGCTCGTCTCCTTGTTGCACTTGAAGTTTGTCAAAATTAATTGAACGGCGATGCACTCTTGCAGGAGTTCCTGTTTTAAACCGCCGTAATTTTATCCCCATGTTTTGTAAATTAGTCGATAAATCCGAGGTAGTTATCGACTGGTCGGGGCCATTATCAAAAACACTTTCACCAATAAAAATCTTAGAATTAAGATAAACACCGCAACATAAAACCACAGCTTTAACAGGATAAATCGCTCCTGCTTTTGTTATAACACTTGTTACAGCGTTGTTTTCTAATTTTATATCCACGATTTCGGCTTGTTTTATATAAAGATTATACGTTTTTTCTATAAGTTTTTTAGCTTCCCTACGGTAATGTTCCTTATCAATTTGCACGCGCAACCCCATAACAGCAGGGCCTTTGCTCGCGTTTAACATACGGCTTTGAATGAAAGTTTTGTCCGCAAGCCGTGCCATTTCACCGCCAAGAGCGTCAATCTCACGCACTAAATGCCCCTTCCCTACCCCGCCGATAGAAGGGTTGCAAGGCATACTTGCGATATTGTCCAATGTTAAAGTAAAAAGCGCGGTTTTCATGCCCAGCCTGCTTGCCGCTAAAGCCGCTTCCAACCCTGCATGACCGCCGCCAATAATTGCTATATCATATGATTCTAAAGTGTACATTTTTTCACCTCTTTTTCCGCTTGTGCCGCGGATGGGCACTTACTTTTTTGTAAAAGTAAGCAAATTTTTTTCGCTCGTGCCGCGAAGTGGCATTTTTTGTTTTGTAGGGGCGGCAATCTGCCGCCCGCGGTATAATATATTTTATCAAGGCGGGCGGCAGATTGCCACCCCTACATATTGTTTTTTTTAATATGTAGGGTACACACACTGGGCGTACCGTTGCACAAAACCCCCATTTTTCATTTTTTCCGCTGGCTCCAGCGGAGAAATTTTGTTTTTCGCTCATGCCGCGAAATGGCATTTTCTTAACCGCTGGCTTCAGCGGAGAAGTTTGTTTGTCGCTCATGCCGCGACGGAATCCTTGCGAAGGGGAACGCACTTGCTTTGTAACGATACAAAGTAAGCAAAAATCGTTTAGGCGTTCCCCCTAAAAACCCCCCTGTGCTCCTAATATAGCTCTGTGTTACGCAGCCGCCCCTTAGCGGTGGGGGAGATTTTGAATGTTGCCGCTTCCAATCAAGCGTCTGCGTTTCGAGGGTTTGTACTTCTAATGTTCCAATAATTGTTGTTATTTGTTTGCCGGGCGGCAGATTGCCGCCCCTACATATTAATTATTTTTGATATTGTAGGGTACGCACACTAAGCGTACCGTTTTGCAAAATCCCATTTTGCAATAACTGTCAATTCTCAATTGTCAATTGTTAATTGTTATATGCCCCCTTCCGCAGAAGGGGGGATTTAATGCTTTAGCATTAAATAGGGGTTGTTTTTATTCACTATTCCCTATTTCCTATTCACTATTCACTATTTCCTGTTTCCTAATTCCTAATTCCTATTTCCTATTTGCCTATGCAAAATTTTGAAAATATTTCTTCTAATAATGTTTCTGTTATTTTTTCTCCGGTTAGCTCCATTAAGGCGTCTATTGCGTTTTCTGTGCAGACGGCGGCGGCATCGTTCATGTTGTTTTTGTTTGCTAAAATTGCCTGTTGCAATGCGCTTTCGGCACGTTTTGCACAATCTAACTGCCTTATTGAAAATATCATGCCGCTTGTGGGGTCAAAATTAAATTTTGCGGTTATTTCATTAATTTTATCGTAAATTTCTTTTGGGTTGCTTTCCAATTTTGCGGATATTTTTATTATATAATCAAATTTTGCGGTGATTTCCGTTAACACTGCTTTTTGCGGTAAATCTGATTTGTTTAATATGACCAATGTGTTTTGCTTGTCCAGTTTTTTTATTATTTCATAATCATCGTCATTAAAAGGATTCGATATATCAAAAACCGCCAGTACAAGCTGTGAAATTTCAAGACGTTTTTGCGCCAAGTCTACCCCTATTTTTTCTATATTATCTTGGGTTTGGTGAAGTCCTGCCGTGTCTGCTATGTTCAGGCACACTCCCCCTACGTCGATTGTTTCTTCTATAATATCACGGGTAGTTCCTGCATATTCTGTGACTATGCTTTTATTCGATTTTGACAGTAAGTTCATCAAAGTGGATTTGCCTACATTGGGTTTACCGGCGATTACTGTTGAAATTCCCTCGCGTATAATTTTCCCTTGTGCATAGCTGTTTATTGTGTCTTGCAATTCTTTTTGTATTATGCTTAATTCTTTTGTGATTTGCACCGATGCCGTTTGTTCAATGTCGTCTTCGGGAAATTCAAGCTCTGCGGCGATTTTAGCGGTTGTTTCAACCAACTTGGTCTTAACGCAATTTATACGGCGGTATAATGCTCCGTCATATTGTCCGATTGCCGCTTTATGCGCGTTTTCTCCTTGTGCAAAAATCATTTCGTTTATTGCTTCCGCTTGTGTTAAGGTCATTTTTCCCGCCAAAACTGCTCGTTTTGTAAATTCCCCTGCAAGTGCAGGTCTTGCTCCTGCGTTAATTACAACTTCAAGCACACGGCGCGCAATATAAGAACCGCCATGACACGAAAATTCTACTGTGTTTTCTCCTGTATAGCTTTTCGGAGCACGGTATATAGTTGCGATAACTTCGTCGATTTCGCCTTTTGCATCATAAATACGCCCTAATCTTGCAATAAATCCGGGGTGAGCCGACAAAGATTTTCCCGAAATGCCTTTAAACACGGCATCTGCAATGATTATAGCGTTTTCTCCAGATATTCTTATTACCGATATTGCGGACTTACTGCTTGAAGTAGCAATTGCCGCTATTGTTTCTGACATAGTATAAAATTTTCCTTTTTTATGAATAAATTCTAATAAGCGATTACGAAATGTAATTGAAATGGTCAACGATTAGAATTTATAAAAACAAATTTGCGTTTAAAATATGTGAAAGAACTATATATTTTGGAATCTGATCACTGGTCACTGACCACTGACCACTAATTATCCATTTTCACCATTACAGTCTTCTGCTCAAAATATATAACATAACCCGCTTTTGCCCCATTAGGCTTCCTCACATTCTTCACTAACGTATAGTCCACAGGCACATTATCACTTCCCCGAGCCTTAGAATTTTCCGCCGCAATTTTCAACGCCATTTTTAATGTAGCGTCCGGAACTTCGTCTCCCTGTGTTATAATCACAACATGAGACCCCGGAACATTTTTCGCATGACACCATATGTCGTTCGTTCTTGCTTGTTTGAATGTTAATCTGTCGTTTTGTATATTGTTTCGTCCGCAAAGTATTGTAAATCCGTCGGGAGAAGTGTATCGCAAATAATCCAGCGGTTTTTGCTTCTTTTTTTTATTTTTCGCAGGGATGCGTTTTATATATCCGCTTTGCACTAATTCTTCCTTGATTTCGTCTATTTCTGCGTTTTGTTTTGCACGGTGAACAGACTCGTAAACGCTTTCAAGATACATCAATTCTTCCTTGCTTTGCGTTATCAGCTCTTTCAAAATATTTTCAGCATTAAGCAGTTTTTTATATTCGCTATAATATTTTTGTGCGTTTTGGACAGGGGTTAATCTTGCATCGAGTTTTATTTCTATCTCCGGCATATCTTCTTTATAATAATTTACAAGCTTGGTTTTTGTCTGCCCTTTGCTAAGTAGATGTAAGTTCGCGTTAATTAATTCACCGTATAATTTATATTTATCTCGTTCTTTGCTTTGTTTGTATTCTAATTTTTGTGTTTCAAGTTTTCTTTGTGCACGCTCAATTCGTGTTTTTAAGAATTTCAGTAAATCTCCTGCCCGTTGTTGCTGGCGTTCTTTTTCGTCGCGTTCAAAATAAAATTCTTCCATTAAAACAGACGCGTTATCATATTTTTTAATCTGCAATGCGTTCCCATATTGTGTGATAGGAACAAAGCTAAAATCTTTAGGAACATCACCATCCATCAACATACAAAAATGCGGTTTCCCTAAAAACCCAACAAAAAAATCAACAATCCCCTCAATTTTACCTTTAAATCTATTGTCCTTTTTATCGTTGCACGATTGTTTGTTTCCATGTCGTCCATCGTCAATTAATTGTTCATCGTTCATTGTCAATCGTTCATTGTAAATCGTTAATCGTTCATCGTTTATTGTTTCACGTGAAACAATTTCTCTTGACGTCAAAGGGGAAACGCCTTGCAAGTTGTTTAATGCTATTTTATCCCAAGATAAGTTTTTTGTTTTGTAAAAGTTAGAATTGTTTAGATTTTCTTGTTTTACGCTACTTATTTCTGCTTTTTTGATATTGTTTAATTTTTCATCTTTTGGTAAAACGAATTTATTTTTTAATTCCGTTTTGCTTATTTTCTCTACAATCTCATCTTTGCTTGCCGTCGTAACGTTTAACTTGTTTTGTTGCGAAATAGGTTTATATTTTACTCCGGGGAAAATCGCTCTTTCGTTATTTTCTATAGGATTCGTCCGTTTAAGCGTGTCTATAATAATGCCATCTTGATTTATTAGTATGCAATTCGCCCGCCGTGTCATAAGTTCACAAGCCAAAGTGATTTTCACTTTGTCGCCAAGTTCAGAAGTAACTTCAAAATCAAAATAAACAGCACGATCTAATCCCTGCTGTCGTATATTTGTTAATTTCCCGCCCGCAATATGTTTTCTTAATAACATACAAAACATCGGGGGAGCCGCAGGGTTTTCAAGCGAAAGAGAAGTGAAACCAACTCTCGCATTAGCGGAGTTAGTAGAAATTAATAATTTCAAGTTTTCACTTTTTATTTTAGAACGCAACGTAATAATCAGCATATCCTTAAAAGGCTGATGGATTTTATCCACTCGCCCTCCTGCCGCACGTTTGTATATTTCATTTTTTACTGTGTGCAAAAACATACCGTCTAACGGCATAGTAATAAACCTCCAAAACAACTAACAACTAACAGATAACAGATAACAGATAACAGATAACAGATAACAAATTACAACTAACAGATAACAGGTAACAGATAATAAATTAAAATATTAGCGTTAGTCGTAAATAGTATTTATTTGTTCCATCTTTGTAGGGACGACCGCCCCCGGTCGTCCGCTTCTGGGCACAACTATGGCGGTTTTTATATCTGCGGACGGTCGAGGGCGACCGTCCCTACACTCCCTCATAAATTGCTTTTACACATTTTCCGTTTTCAAACGAAATAATGATGTTTCGCATTTTAGGTTGGGGAATTTGTCTGTTAACATTTTACATAGCGGTTGGCATACTATATTTTCTGTGTGGAAATGTCCTGCGCATATAACATTAATCCCCAGGCGGTGAGCTTCTATCATCACATGATGAGGCGCTTCTCCTGTAATAAAGGTGTCTATCCCCTCTTGTGCGGCTTTATCAAAAAATCCGCCGCCACCACCGCAAATCACAGCGATTTTATGGCATTTTTCGGTTTCTTTTAAGTAATTAACAAAAGGTGCGCCCAAGGATTGTTTTATGTTTTTTGTAAATTCTGATATTTCTATCGGTTCTTCAAGGGTGCAAAGTCGTCCCAATCCGTTTGCGAATGTTGATGTGTTCGTAAGCCCTAACTTTTCACAAAGTTGGTCATTCACTCCGTTTTTTGCTATGTCAAGATTTGTGTGTGCGGAAATTACCGTTAACCCTTTTTGTATCGCTTTATAAATCACAGAATCCGATTCTATGGATTTTAACGGTAAATATATCGGCGGATGATGTGTAACAATCAATTTTGCTCCGATTATTACCGCTTCCGCAATAACTTCTTCGGTTAAATCCAAGGCAATAAGCACGGCTTCGGTTTCAACATCTAAGCTCCCGATAATAAGTCCTACATTGTCACCTTCGTCAATAACAGAAAATGGTGCGATTTCATTGATGTAGTTATATATTTTTTTTATTTTCAAAATGTTCTCCTTTTTTTCGCTTGTGCCTACTTTGTAGGGGCGGCAAATTTTCGCCCCCTAAATAAGTATATTATTTTTATTGTGGCAAATTTTCGCCCCCCCATATTTTTT